>CXSF01000003.1_pt1 | contig 35487 bp, 30 predicted proteins | sample 591001 | NCBI WGS metagenome assembly CXSF01 (sample SAMEA3491342, study PRJEB9169) | human gut metagenome | biome: ENVO:mammalia-associated habitat; material: ENVO:feces | place: Bangladesh | collected 2010-04-07
GAAGACAACTGCGCAAGATGGAACGAACCGTTGTCCGCCTAATCGACGAAAGGGCCCAACGTCTTAGAACGTCAGGCCCTTTCTGCACATAATTCGAGGTCAAAGGTAAACCTCGACGGTCAGATCCAACGAAATGAAAGTCAGTAATGCTGTCAAGAGAATCGCTCCGAAGATAGCACGATCTTTCCGCTGGCATACAATGTACCAGCTTCCACCAGATCCGACCCGCATTGCACAAACAGCCGGAGCCCGCGTGAGTCCCGAACACTCATCCAACATTCATAAGCAGGCGAACGTGCATCCCATGTAATTCTTGGACCGAGCCCTAGTCGGTCAGCTCCCCCAACTCCTGCAGCTTGTTCTTGATATCCACTGCGGAGGGCTCCACCTGGAACGAGCCGTCACCGTACAACACAACCGGAATGTGCTGCTGGCCGCTGATGGCCACGGCACGGTCGGCAGCGCCTTCCTCTTCCTCAATGTTGTGCCAAGTGTATGCCGCCCCCAGCTTGTCGAGCGTGTTCTTGGCTTGACGGCAGTCACCGCACCATGTAGCACCGTAGATATCAATGGCCATGTCGGGTCCTTTCCTCTGTTTCACCGCGTACAGCTCTCACGCGGCCTGTTTTGCTAGATCGTGTCCATCATAACGGGAGACGTGATGGATACGCGTCTGGCATAATGCATACGCAGTCTTGCCCTGATGACGGTTTGCCACATAACACGGAAAAAACGTGGTTCCCTTCTTACATGGCACGAAATCCGCGAGTTGCAGGGAGATACCACCACGAGTCGATTTTTCTCTCTGCATCTACGCCATAAAAGCCAAGTCCCACCGAGGAACGGAACCAAAAACCACATTCAGCTCGCATAATCCCGACAGCATCCCCCGGCCCAACAAGAACAAAGGCATAAAAAAGCGGCGCCGGTGTGGCACAACCGACGCCGCTCCCCAGGAGTAGAAATAGGCAGGAAAAGTATCAGATCAGGCGAACACCCCCGAAGTCAGTTGTTGGAACACGTCAGTATCGGCATGTCGATCGATGTAACGGGCGTAGGCGGTATCGAAAGCCTGACCAAGATCCTCAATCAAATCGTTGGCGTCTTCGATGCCAACGGCAAGGCGCACCAGCTCATCAGTGATGCCGATCTTCAGACGCTCCTCACGGGGCAGCTCGAAATGCGTCATGCGACAGGGCAGCTCGGCAAGCGACTCCACAGCCCCCAACGATACCGCAAGCCGGAACAAATGCAGGTTGTTGAGCACATCCGCAGGGTCAACGCCGGGCACCACCTCGAAACTCAGCACGCCGCCGGCACCCTTGAGTCCCTTGGCGGCCAGATGCTGATCGCCGGCACCGGGCAGTCCCGGGTAATGCACCGACTTGACCAGCGGGTGCACCAGCAGGTAGCAGGCAATGGCATTGGCGTTCTCCTGCTGACGGTCCATGCGCAGGGCCAGAGTCTGAATGCCGCGGCGTACCGCGTCGCACTCAGCGGGAGCCAACACACCACCCAAACGGTTCTGCGCAAAGTACACGCGGTTCGCCAGATCCTCACCGGAAACGACCACCAGACCGGCGTTCACATCAGAATGACCGGCCAGATACTTGGTGGCGGAGTGAATCACCACATCCGCACCCAGCGCAAGCGGCTTTTGCAGGTACGGGGTCACGAACGTGTTGTCCACAATCGAAAGCGCCCCGAAACGGTGGGCCACCGTGGAGATGGCGCGTACGTCGTTCACCTTGAGCAGTGGATTGGTCAGGGTTTCAAAGTAGACGGCTTGGGCAGGCGCGATGCCGTTCGCGCGGTCGCCTTTGACGGCGGCCTCCAATGCTGCAATGTCCTGAGTGTCGACGGCCTCGACGATGATTCCCCAGCGAGTGAAGAACTCATTGAGCTGGGAATACGATCCGCCATAAATATTGTCACCGACCACGATGCGGTCACCGGGCTTGAAAATGCTCAGTACCGCATGAATCGCCGCCAGCCCCGAGGCGAACGCAAAACCACGCGTTCCCTGCTCGAGCTGAGTGATCTGCTGTTCCAGGAAGTCGCGTGTGGGATTGCCGCTGCGCGCATAGTCATAACGGGGCATCGCGTCGACCCTCTCGAAAGCATATGTCGTCGAGTTGTAGATCGGCGGGTTCACGGCTCCGGTGTTGTTGTCTCCAACCGGCAGTCCGTGGACGAGCTGAGTGTTGAACCTGGTCATTGCGCACCCCCTTTATTGTTGCGTTATCTGCGCGAAGCCACTCCCCGCGCGGCTTGGTTATGACCATAACGCAAATGGGCAGCGAATTGAACGGCGTGGCTATATGGGTTGCTTATGGATGGTTCAAACGCCCGTTCCGACACTCGCGATGGCTACACTGGGAGGCATGGAAATTACCAAGGCTTTGACCCGATTGAAGGGCCTGGAAAACGACCCGGTATTCATGCTACTGCATGGCTGGGGCTCCAATGAATACGACCTGCCCGACTTGCTGAACTACTGTGGGGCCGGTTCCGCCGACTATGCCAGTCTGCAGGCTCCCATCGCCTATGGCATGGGATACACATGGTTTGGCTCATGGGCGCATGAGGGCGTGCCGGAAGGCAAATCATTGGACGAACAGGCACTTGCCGCGGCGCAGGCTATCGATGCATGGGTCGGGGCAAACATTCCCGCAACCCGGCCGATAGTCATGATGGGCTTTTCGCAGGGCGGATTGCTGGCCACCCATATGCTGCGATTCAACCCAAACCGGTACGCTGCAGCCGTATCCTGTTCAGGCTGGCTGGCGCCGGGCACCGTTGACGGAGATGCACAGCTCGCTTCGCTACAGCCGCCGGTGTTCTATGGGCATGGCGCGATTGACGATATCTTCCCCAAAGCCGATGTTGCGGCGATGGGCACATTCTGGCGTGAGCACGGCACGCTGACCGAAGAAGTGTATCCGGGCATGGCCCATTCAATCAATATGCCTGAGATGCGTGATATCCAACGTTTTCTGGAGAAGAACGGGTTTATTAGGCCGCAGATTTGGTAGTGGCATAATCCAAGTGGGCGAATTCCGGGACTTTATACCATTTGACGGGATAGCCGGCACCGTGGGCGCAGAACACCGAATCCGGGGTGTTGTCCAGATCCGATTCGGGGTCATAGCCGGCTATCTTGATGACCTGTTCCGCGTCATGGCACGGCTTATAACCGCCGAAAGTGGCGGAGAACCGGCCATGACCATGGGCGTACTGATTCACTTCCATCGCATAGTCACGCATTTCAGAAACCGGCGCTTCACCTTCAATCACTGCGTAGCCACCGTCGGTGGACGGCGAATCGAACGTGCCAGACATGCGTTGAACATCACTCATCGCCCGGCCGATCATATCGGCGGGCACTTCAAGACGGAATCGATACCACGGCTCAAGTAGTCGACAGTTGCCCTGGCCCGTGGTATCGGGGCGTTCCTCAACCGGAGAGCCGGGACGTCCGCTGACTCCGGCTCTGGCTTCCATCAGACCCTGACGAATCGCACGATAGGTGGCCTGACGGAAGTCACCGCCTTCGGTATGTTTCAGATGCGCCTTGCCTGCCACCAGTGTCATCTTGATATCGGTCAGCGGTGCACCAACTAGCACGCCGAGATGCTCACGCTCGGTCAGATGCGTAAGAATCAGACGCTGCCAGTTACGATCCAAATCGTTTTCGGACAAAGCAGATGCCACGCTGATGCCGCTTCCGGGCTTCCCCGGTTCGAGCAGAATATGCGCTTCGGCATAATGCCTGAGCGGCTCAAAATGACCGATGCCCTCGATTGGCTCGGTGATGGTTTCACGATACAGAATCGAGCCCGGACCGAACGACACATCAAGACCGAAACGATCATGCAGGGTCTGCTGAATGATTTCCAACTGCACTGCGCCCATCAGCTGCACATGGACCTCGGCTAGCCGTTCCACCCACACCACATGCAGCAACGGATTCTCGTCCTCCAGCTCACGCAATGCGGTGATGACCTTATGCAAAGTCAGATCATCGAATCGGGGGCGTGCCACGAATCCGCTGTCTTCCTGAGCATCATCTGAATTGTCGGGATCCACTCCATGCTGTCCGGTATTTCGCTGAGCAGCATCTCGGCCGACGTTTTCGGCATCGCCCGATCCCGCATCTGCAGGAAGCACCGTGTATGTCAATACCGGCTGCAGCGACGGTGATTCGGCATCCGGCTCATAGCCCAATCCCTCACCTGGGAAAGTCTGCGTCAACCCTGTCACCGCACATACCGCACCGGCTGGCACTTCGGTGACCGTATCGAATTTGGCACCGTTGTATACACGCACCTGGTCGACTTTCTCGGACCATGCCGGCTCGGCGGTCTTCCGCGTTGACGACGATACGATTTCCTTGGCCTGCAACATGCCACCGGTGACCCTCAGCCATGTCATGCGATTGTGCTGCCCGTCATGGGCCACCTTGAACACGCGCGCGGCGAACCGTTCCGGCCACTGCGTTTCGGCGGTGAAAGATTCCACTCCATCCAAGAACTCCTCGACGCCTTCCAACTTCAACGCCGAGCCGAAGTACACGGGAAACAGTTCGCGTGCGGCGATCATTGCGCGCAACCGGACTACGGACAGCCCGCCATGCTCCAGATAGTCGTTCATCGCGGTCTCATCCAGTGTGGCGATATCCTCGGCAGACTCCCCTAACGGCACCTCATCGTCATCGGACAATCCATCGATTGCAGGCAACGGATACGCCGCATCACTCAGTCGTTTGCGCAGCTGGGCCAGCACGGCTTCACCGTTGAATCCGTCTGCATCGCACTTGTTGACAAAGATGAACGTCGGCACACCATATCTTGCCAGCAAACGCCATAGGGTTTCCGTGTGCCCTTGCACCCCATCGGTACCGGAGACCACCAGAATTGCGTAGTCAAGCACACGCAGCACGCGTTCGGTTTCGGCCGCAAAATCCACATGCCCCGGCGTGTCCAGCAAGGTCAATCGCAGATCACCATGCTCCACCAGTGCCTGATGCGCGAAAATCGTGATGCCTCGCGCCTTTTCCAGCGAATTCGTATCCAGAAAGGCATCGCCATGGTCAACGCGGCCCAACTTGCGAATCTCACCAGTGCGATACAGCAACGCCTCGGATAGTGTGGTCTTGCCTGCATCCACATGTGCCACGATGCCTGCCACTATCCGTTTCATATGTCACCTTTCCCGACAGCCCGATTATTCGTTACCAAATATATCCGTTATTTCCCCCGATATCGGCAATCCGACGAAGGATTACCGCCGCTCTTGACAAACTGAGTGATTCCAAGGTCAAGGGAATGTCCAAATACGCCACCACACTCAAGGACTACATGACCAAGGTCGGCGACCTCATGGATCAGTTGAAGGCCCTGGGTGACCCAACAACATCGAGTACGGCACCGATGTCTATAACCAGTACCACAATCTCTTGGATCAGTACTATGACATCGAATATCCGTACGATGCCTCAACGGAGCTGAACGACGCACTCACGAGTTTGGACGAAACGGCCAGCCCGTCTAAAGAGCTGAATGACCTCGACAAGTTGATACAAGACAAACTTGACGATATACAGCAGTAACCGAATCGGCTGTATCAGCTGATTTCCCGCCCCTGTACCCGGTTCGCAGATACGGGGCTTTTTCGTCAGGTTGGGCTGCCGCTACAATAAATCACCGAACATCGACCGATAGGAGGAGCATCCAGTGACCGTTCCCGGCATTACCGTTTTTGGCCAGCAGTCCCATCCCGACTGGACCGCCGGCACCCCGATTGCCGAAGACGCCACCGGATTCCCCACCGATTATGTGGCGCTTGATTTGGAGACCACCGGGTTTTATCCGAACCGTTGCGCCATCACCGAAATAGGTGCCGTACGCGTGCGCGGCGGCCGTGTCGTTGACCAGTTCCAGCAACTCATCAACCCGTTATGCCCGATTCCTCGTCAAATCACCGCGTTGACCGGCATTACCGACGCGATGGTCGCCGACCATGATCCCATTGACGGGGTGCTCCCCCAATTCATTTCCTGGCTCGCCGATTCCAACGCCGCGGCTGAGACCGAGCCCATCGTCGGTCATAATGTCAGCTTCGATCTGCGATTCCTGGACTATAACACCCGCCATATTGCGGGATGCGGATTCGCCTGCGCCGACTATGACACCATGCAAATCAGCCGTGCCCTGTTCCCCAAGCAGAGCCATCACCGGCTCGCCGACCTGATTGTACGATTCGGCATTGCCGATAACGAGGAACACCGCGCATTAAGCGATGCCATCCAAACCCAGCAGTGCTTCGAATGGATGCGGCATTATGTCAGCGAGCACCATGAATCCAGCACGATCCGATGGAAGCAGGCACCAGCCAAGAACAGCACCAAAATTCTGCACCAGCAGTTGGTGGTACAGCGGTAAGGCTCGTTCTCGGCTCCCCAAAAAAGAGAAAAACTACAAGCCGTATTCCTGGGCGATGACGTTCCACAGGTCGGCTGCGGCCTGATCGACGGTCTCGTTGACAATAGTCACATCGAATTCGCTTTCGGCGGCCAGCTCCACCTTGGCGGTTTCCAAACGGCGAGCCTGCTGTTCGGCGGTTTCAGTGCCGCGGCCAATCAGACGACGCTTCAGCTCCTCGAAGCTCGGCGGTGCAATGAACACGTACACCACCTCAAGATCAAGCTCAGAGGCGCGCTGCTTGACGCGGCGGGCACCCTGCAAATCGATCTCCAGAATCGTGGGTGTACCAGCAGCCAGATGCTCTTCGACGGGCTTTAACAACGTGCCGTAATGGGCCATTCCATGCACCACTGCGGTTTCCAAGAACTCCCCCGCCTGTTCCTTGGCCAGGAACTCGTCTTCTGACAGGAACCAGTAGTTCACGCCATTGACCTCACCAGGACGCGGATCGCGTGTGGTGGCGGAAACGGACACCCACACTTCCGGGTGACCGGCGCGCAGCTTGGCCTCCACAGTGCCTTTGCCAACGGCGGTCGGCCCGGTCAGGACGATCAGACGGCCAGCGTGAGTGTTCTCGGTCATGAATTCCTCCAATGTGCAGTAGCAGATTCCTGTGGGTTACTGGTTTTCGTCGCCCTCAGCGGTGGCTTCCATCAGCGCCTGGCGCACGTCGAGCGCAATCGACTCGGTGGCCTGGCTCAGCGAAGCGATATCCGGCCCGTGCGAGGCGATGAAACGGGATACGGTGACCAGCACGTTGCTGCGCGTGCCGCGGAACACGGTTTTCAGGTCCTTGGCTTCGGCACCCTGCCAGCCGTAGCCGGGAGAGAGAATAGGGCCGGTGAATTCGGAGGGGTTCACACCGGAGTCTTTCATCCACTGGCCAATGGTCGCACCGATGATAAGCCCGACCGAGCCCATACCGTCGATGCCTGCATTGTGCTGCTGCGCGTTGGACGCGATACCGAATGCCACGGTACGTCCCCGGTAATCGCCGGACTGACGGATGGCGGTTTGCAGACTCATGCCCTCCGGGTTGGACGTCAACGAGGCGATGAACACGCCGCGTCCGTTTTCCAACGCTTCGGTAATCAATCCATTCAGTGAACGCGCGCCATAATACGGCAGCAGGGTGATGGCGTCCGCCAATAGCGGCGCACCAGGCTTGAAGTAGGCATCCGCAATGGCGGAGATGGTAGTGGAGAGCCCTCCACGCAGGCAATCCACGATAGTGATGACACCCATCTGACGGGCAGCGTAGAGCACACGCTCGAGCGCTTCAAAGCCCTTGGCTCCATAGCGCTCGAACATCGGCGTCTGGAATTTGACGGCTGCGGCCCGACCGTTGGCGGCCTGCAGCATGCGCATGGAGAACAGCTCGGCACCTTCGGCGTCGACGTTGTACCCCCAGTCGGTGAGGAGTTTGCGGTGCGGGTCTATGCCGACGCACAATGGCCCGTATTTGGCCATCGAATTGCTCAAACGCAGACCGAAATCGGAACGCTGGGCCTGCAACTCCTCATCGCTGGGTGCAACCATCAGAACCCCTGTTTCTCCAATTCGAACAGCTGCTTCGAATGCTCCTGGATGCTCATGATCTGATAATCATTATGCTTCACGGCCTCGATGGCGAGCAGTGCGGCTTGGAACTCGGTAATGGTGGTGAACTGCGGCAAATCGGCGGCGATGGCGGCGGCGCGGATGGAGTAGCCATCGGAGCGGGAGCCGCGGGAGTTCGGCGTGTTGAGAATCATGTCGATCTTGCCCTCTTCGATGAGCTGAACCACATTCTTGCCCACGGATCCGGCGGCATGATGCACCTCAACCGGAGCTTCCGGATCGGTGTCCACACGGGTGCTGATCTTGTCCACGATGTTTGAGTCGATGCCGTAACGGCGCAGCACGGAAGCGGTGCCCTCAGTGGCCCAAAGCTTGAAGCCAAGCTCTTCGAGGCGCACTGCGAGCAGCGGCAGCTGTCGCTTGTCAGTGTCGTTCACGGAGATGAACACGTTGCCGTGGGTCGGCAGGCCACCGTCATAGGCGGCGAGCTGGCTCTTGGCGAAGGCGTGCGGGAAGTCACGGTCGAAGCCCATGACCTCACCGGTGGAACGCATCTCAGGTCCGAGCAGAATGTCGACGGTCTTGCCCACCGGAGTGCGGAAACGCTTGAACGGCAGCACGGATTCCTTGACCGCGACCTGCTGGCCGGGGTGGATGTCGCCGCCGTCGCCCTTGGGTAGCAGCAGACCGTTGGCGCGCTGGTCGGCAATGGTCTCGCCGGCCATAATGCGAGCGGCGGCCTTGGCCAGAGCCACACCGGTGGCCTTGGAGGCGAACGGCACGGTACGGGAAGCACGCGGGTTGGCTTCGATGACGTACAGCGTGTTGGCCATGAAGGCGTACTGCACGTTGATCAGACCCTGCACGTGGCAGCCGGAGGCGATGGCGTAGGTGCCTTCGCGCAGACGGCGAATCTGGTCGTCGGACAGCGTAGACGGCGGCAGGGTGCAGGCGGCGTCGCCGGAATGGACGCCGGCTTCCTCGACGTGTTCCATAATGCCGCCGATGTACAGCTCCTTGCCGTCGAACAGCGCATCGACATCGATTTCGATGGCATCCTGCAGGAACTTATCGATCAGCAACGGGGAGGGCAGACGGCCAGAGACCACAGTATCGGCCTGGGCCTCGGCAAGCGCGCGATCCACGTACTTGTTGAGCTGCTTGTCGTCATAAACGATTTCCATGCCGCGGCCACCGAGAACGTAGCTCGGGCGCACCAGCACCGGATAGCCGATGCGATGTGCGGCTTCCTTGGCCTCTTCGAGGCTCAGGGCAGTGCCGTAACGCGGGGCATTCATCTCCGCCTTCTTAAGGACCTCGCCGAACAGCTCACGGTTCTCGGCCAAGTCGATGGACTCCGGGGTGGTGCCGAGAATCGGCACACCGGCGGCCTTCAGACGCGCGGCCAGCGAGAGCGGGGTCTGGCCACCGAGCTGGACGATAACGCCCTTGACCGGGCCCATCTTCTTCTCGGCCTCGTAGATCTCGAGCACGTCTTCGAAGGTGAGCGGCTCAAAGTAGAGGCGGTCGGACATGTCGTAATCGGTGGACACGGTTTCCGGGTTGCAGTTGACCATGATGGTGTCATAGTCCTTGCCGAGCTCCTGCACGGCGTGCACGCACGTGTAGTCGAACTCGATGCCCTGACCGATGCGGTTCGGGCCGGAACCCAGGATGATGACCGCCTCGCGCTCACGCGGACGAAGTTCGGTCTCATCGGCGTAGCAGCTGTAGTAGTACGGCGTGGCCGCATCAAACTCTGCGGCACAGGTGTCGACGGTCTTGTAGACGGGCTTGAGGCCATAGTTCCAGCGCAATTCGCGGATGGTGTTCTCGCCTTCGTCACCGAGGCTGCGAAGATGGGCGATCTGCACGTCGGACAGGCCGGCGAGCTTCGCCTTCTTGAGCAGCTTCGGGGTCAGAGTCTCGGCCTCGCGCACGGCCTGTGCAGTCTCGTTGATGAGCAGCAGCTGCTTCAGGAACCACGGGTCGATCTTGGTGGCCGCATACAGCTGATCCAGCGTTGCGCCACCCCAGATGGCACGCATGAGCTGCAGGTAGCGGTGTTCGGTCGGTGTATGAATGGCCTTGAGCAACTCAGCTACCTCATCTGCGGACGGCTTGTCGCCGTCCCAGTTGAAGCCCATGTGACGCTTGTCAATGGAGCGCATGGCCTTGCCGAGGGACTCCTGGAAGTTGCCGGCCAGAGCCATGGCCTCGCCCACGGACTTCATGGAGGTGGTCAGGGTGGGGTCGGCACCCGGGAACTTCTCGAATGCGAAGCGCGGCACCTTGGTGACCACGTAGTCGATGGTCGGCTCGAAGGAGGCCGGCGTGGACTGGGTGATGTCGTTGCGAATCTCGTCCAGCGTGTAGCCGAGAGCCAGCTTGGTGGCGATCTTGGCGATCGGGAAGCCGGTGGCCTTGGACGCCAGAGCGGAGGAACGGGAAACACGCGGGTTCATCTCGATGACGATGATGCGACCGGTCTTCGGATGGATGGCGAACTGGATGTTGCAGCCGCCGGTGTCCACGCCCACGCCGCGGATGATGGCGATGCCGATGTCACGCAGCTTCTGGTATTCGCGATCGGTCAGGGTGAAGCAAGGGGCCACGGTGATGGAGTCACCGGTGTGCACGCCGACCGGGTCGACGTTTTCAATCGGGCAGACGACCACGACGTTGTCGTTGCGGTCGCGCATGAGCTCGAGCTCGAATTCCTTCCAGCCTTCGATGCCCTCTTCGATCAGGACTTCGTCGGTGGGCGAGTAATGGATGCCGGCGCCGGCGATGCGGTGCAGCTCCTCTTCGTCGTGGGCGATGCCGGAGCCCAGGCCACCCATGGTGAAGCTCGGGCGTACGACCAGCGGATAGCCGAGTTCTTCGGCGATCTTGTCGCATTCCTCAAGGCTGTGCGCGATGCGGGAACGGGCGGATTCGGCACCGGCCTCGTCCACGACCTTCTTGAACAGCTCACGGTCCTCGCCGCGGTCGATGGCTTCCAGAGAAGCACCAATCAGCTCGACATTGTACTTCTTGAGCACGCCTGCCTCGCCCAACGCCATGGCGGCATTCAGCGCGGTCTGGCCACCGAGGGTGGGCAGCAGCGCGTCGGGGCGTTCCTTGGCGATGATCTGCTCGAGGATCGGGGTGGCGATCGGCTCGATGTAGGTGGCGTCGGCCATCTCCGGGTCGGTCATGATGGTGGCCGGGTTGGAGTTGACGAGGATGACGCGGATGCCTTCCTCACGAAGGACGCGGCATGCCTGGGTGCCCGAGTAATCGAACTCCGCGGCCTGACCGATCACGATCGGGCCGGAGCCGATGACCATCACGGATTTGATGTCGGTGCGCTTCGGCATATCACTTACCTTCCTTGGGGTTGTTCTTCATAAGTTCGCAGAAACGGTCGAACAGGTAGGCCGCATCGTGCGGACCGGCTGCGGCCTCCGGGTGGTACTGCACGGAGAACGCGGGAATGTCCACGCACTGCAGGCCTTCGACCACGTCATCGTTCAGATCGATGTGGGAGACGAACACCTTGCCGTACTTGCCGTTTTCGAATGGTGCATCGACCTGCTTGCCAATCGGGGCGTCGACCGCGAAGCCGTGGTTGTGGGCGGTGACCTCGACCTTGCCGGTGGTCAGATCCTTGACCGGCTGGTTGATGCCACGATGGCCGAACTTCAGCTTGTAAGTGCCAAAGCCGAGCGCACGGCCCAGCAATTGGTTACCGAAGCAGATGCCGAAGAACGGGTAGCCGGCATCGAGCACCTGACGCAACAGTTCGATTTCGGGGCCGGCCTGTTCCGGATCGCCCGGGCCATTGGAGAAGAAGACACCGTCCGGGTTCAGGGCTTCGAGTTCGGCAAAGGTGATGGTGGAGGGCACCACGTGCACGCGGCATCCGCGCTCGGCCATACGATGCGGGGTCATGCCCTTGATGCCAAGGTCCACGGCGGCCACGGTGTACAGCGGCTCCTTGCCTTCGTATTCGCCGCACGGCTCGATGGTGTAAGTCTCCTTGGTGGAGACTTCGTCGTACAGGCTCAGGCCCTGCATCTGCGGGGTGTTCTTGACATCCTCAAGCAGTTGCTCGATGGTCTTGAGCTTGCCGGTAGCGGCATCGACCAAAGCCTCGCCGGAGAAGATGCCGGCGCGCATCACGCCTGCGGAACGCAGGTGGCGTACCAGCTTACGGGTGTCGATATGGCTCAGGCCAACGATGCCGTTCTTGACCAGGTCATCGTCCAAGCTGCCCTCAGCACGCCAGTTGCTCACGTTCGGGGAGGGATCACGCACGATGTAGCCGGCCACCCAGATGCGCGAGGATTCGGGATCCTCGCCGTTCACGCCGGTATCGCCGATGTGCGGGAAGGTCTGCACGACGATCTGGCGATCGTAGCTCGGATCGGTGAGCGTCTCCTGGTATCCGGTCATGCCGGTGGCGAAGACGATCTCACCGGTCGTCTCGCCCAGGGCGCCATACGGCTCCCCCACATATACCTGTCCGTCTTCCAAAACGAGGACTGCATCGTCCTTGTCATACATCGGAATTGCGATGGTTCCGGACTCGTTCTGGCTCACCAAAACCCCCTTATGTTTTTCGGGTATTCGTACCAAGGTTAACGGCCAGCGCAGACTCACACGCCGGTGCGCGCGAAGTCTCGCCCCGCTGGCGGGGCAGCCGGCTCACAACCGGCTTGGACAATCACGGCGGAAAGTTGTTCCGCCCATAAAAAAGCCTCCCGGAGGGAGGCTTGAAAACAAATGACTAATCGACCGTCGGCTGGGTCTCAGCGGACAGGTCGGCGGGCTCGGATGCAAGAAAATCGGTTTGACCGGACTGGTCCGGTTCGTTCGATTCCTCGGCGGGCTCATCGTCCACCGATCCCGCGGGCTCGGTGTTCTTCGCATTGCACACCGCGGAAAGCAGGCCGTGGATAAAGGCAGGTGAATCGTCATCGCACAGGGTCTTGGCCAATGCCAGGGCCTCGTCGATGGCCACCTTGTCCGGCACCTCGTCGTTGAACAGGATCTCCCAAGCAGCGATACGCAGGATGTTGCGATCGACCACGCCCATGCGCCTGACCTTCCAACCCGTGGAGTGATCGTCCAGGGTCATGTCGATCTGGCGGCGGTGTTCGGCCACGCCCTTGACGATGTCGATGGCGTAGTCGGGAAGCGGGGTCTGAGCACCCGGATGCGCGATGCGCTCATCAAGCAGGGAAAGGATGTCCTGCCCCTTTTCGTCGGCCTCGTACAGGGTGTTCAACGCCCTTTTGCGCGCGGTGGAACGTGCCATACTGCTGGTCCTTTGGTTCGACTGTCGACTAGGTATGTTGCGTGGAGAAGATCAGTTCTCGCGGCCGGTGTAGGAGCCATCCTCGGTGTTGATCTTGACGCGGTCGCCCTCGTTGATGAACAGCGGCACCTGAATCTCGGCGCCGGTCTCCACGGTGGCGGGCTTGGTGCCGGCGTTGGAGCGGTTGCCCTGCAGACCCGGCTCGGTGTGGGTGATGGTCAGGATCACGGAGCCCGGCAGGTCGACGTTCAGCGGAGTGCCGTCGTGGAAGGAGATGAGGCAGTCGGTGCCTTCGAGCAGGAACTTGGCCTTGTCACCCACGAGGGTCTTCGGAATCATGATCTGATCGTAGGTGGTCATGTCCATGAACACGAAGTTGTCGCCGTCCTCGTAGGAGTACTGGAGGGTACGGTTGTCCACGGTCTCGAATTCCATCTTCATGCCAGCATTGAAGGTCTTGTCGACGATTTTGCCGGAGAGCACGTTCTTGATGGTGGTGCGCACGAAGGCAGGGCCCTTGCCCGGCTTGACGTGCTGGAACTTCATTACGGTCCACAGCTGGCCGTCGAGGTTCAGGACGGATCCGTTCTTGATGTCGTTAGTAGTCTGTGCCACGTTATTCACCTATTTCAAATTCAAACTAGCTTAGGCAAAGCCCAAAAATTGCCTTGGTTATTATGCCACACCGGGTATACAGGGAGTGAACGCTGGGGTTTCCCACGTGAATCCCCGACTAGACTGGATGAATATGCGACCCTTCTTCGAAGCCATGTCCGTTTCCTGCGTCGTCCCCGCGCAATCGCCGGCGGACGACGAACGCACGGTGTTCGACAACCTGTCCTTCGGCATGGAGCGCGGCGACATCATCGACCTGGTGGGCCCATCCGGCTCCGGCAAATCGAGTCTGCTGACCGCATGCGCCCGACTCAACCCGCACGCGCACGGCACGTTCGTCCTCGACGGCGTGGGCAGTGACGAATTCAGCGCGCAGCAATGGCGGCGGGACGTCTCCTACCTGCCGCAAAAACCGATCCTGACCGGCAAGGACGTGGCCGAGGCGATCCGGCTGCCCTGGACGCTCGCGATTCGAGGTAAGGGGGGCAAGGCCGCGCGGCTGCTGCCCGACGAACGCATCCGCACGACCCTGGACGCGATGGGATGCGAGGACATCGACCTGACGCGCGCGCCGCATGACCTGTCGGGCGGCCAGGCGGCGCGCGTGGCGTTGGCCCGCACGCTGCTCACCGACCCGAAAGTGCTGCTGGCCGATGAGGTGGAAGCCGGACTCGACGACGACAACGCATCCAAAGTGGCCGCGATCATGGCGGACGCGGCCGCACACGGCATGGCGATCATCCGCATCCGACACCGTCCGCCGGACGGACGCGCCACCCGCACGCTGATGCTCGATGCGGGACGGCTCACCGATCTGACGCGGGATAAGGAGGTGCGCCCATGAACGGCGCCTACGACATCGACGTCTGGGGTCTCGTCCTGGCGTTGGGCATGGTGGCCGCGGCGGCCATCATCAGCGAACTCATGCACATGGGCATCGGCAAGACCCTGATGTGGTCGGCATGCCGCGCCCTCGTGCAGCTGTGCGCCATGGGATTCATCATCAGCTATGTGATTCGCTCGAACAGCGTGTGGATGGTGTTCGCCCTGATGACGGTCATGCTGATCGCGGCGGTGCAGATCGTGATGTCTCGCGCGCACGGCATCCCCAAGGGCCTTGCCGGTCCGATATTCCTGAGCCTGGTCATTACGATGCTGCTTATGCTGGCGCTGGTCACCGAACTCATTGTGCGCCCGCACCCATGGTATGCGCCCCAATTGGTGGTGCCCCTGACCGGCATGCTGCTGGGCAACACCGTTTCCGCGCTTGCTGTCGGACTGAGCCGATTCTATGAAAGCATGGAGGAACGCCGCGACGAGGTGGATATGATGCTGGCCCTGGGGGCGACGGCATGGGAGTCCGCCCGCCCATCCGTCATCTCATCGATTCGGCTGGGACTGCTGCCCACCACCGCTTCGCTGGCCTCCAGCGGCATCGTGACCATCCCGGGCATGATGGCGGGCCAGGTGATCGCCGGCGGAGATCCGCTGAACGCCGCCAAATACCAGTTCGTGGTCTTCGGCGCCATCGCCGCGCTGACCTTGCTGGCCGACGGCCTGATCATGGCCATGGTCTATCGCACCTGCTTCACCGCCGACGATCAATACCAACCACCGAAAGCGCGATAGCTGGGTTCTGCTCACGATGCTATTTTTGTTTTCAGTCTTGCAACGGTGAAGCTGTCGCATGCGACGAGACTGGTGGAGATTCGCATATGCTGGCTGATTTTGCGGTCATTTGCTAAACGGGCTTACTCATTGATTTAGCACATATGATTCCATCCTGCCATATTTCCTCCAAGCATTTCCCGAGATAAAGCAATCGTGATACAACCGAGAATCGTCTCTACTCAGCTTGCCTCGGGGCGGCTTCGGGCAATGAAGTGCCCATGGTTTCGAGACGCATGAGGAACTCGTTGGCGTTCATGGCGTTACTCAACAGCGTGCCCTCCGCAAGCGTGCCTCCGATGGAACGGATGAACTCAACCTGATCCAAAGTCTCCACGCCATCGAACACCACATGGAACGCATCATTATCGCGCGAAATATCGAGCGTTCGCTGCATGATCTGCTTCGCGCGAGGCGTACGGAAATCGCGAACCACCGTCTTGTCGAATCGTGCGAAATCCAACGGCAGATGCGCGAACGCAGCAACCTCCGAATACGTTGTGCCAACATTGGTCAAACCCAACTTGACATTCGGCAAAGCGACAAGATCGGCAACCTCATCGTCAACTTCATCATGCGCCACATGAATGGCATGCGATCCCAACTGCAGACCGAAACGCAGCTGTGGCTGCTCATGAGTCAACTGCTCCAAGCGCTCGTGGAAGATGGACGCGCCTAATTCCGAACCATTCATGCAAATGTCCACAATATCCAATTCGGGCGCCACCTGGCGGAATGCAGTCATGTCTTTCACGCAGGTTTCCAGCACGTCGAGCGTCAGCTGCACGCTCATGTTGAGGCGATGCGCTTCGGCCGTTACGAAATACGGTGCCAGCGCATGGCCCTTCTCGTCATGCACGCGCACAATCGTATCCAGCGAAGTGATGCGCCTCGTATTCACATCGAAAATCGGCTGGTAGAGCACGGAAATCGTATTGTCTTCGATCGCATGGCGAAGCACATCGGACACGTTGACGTAATCGTCTGAACCATTTTGCGCGGCGAGCGTGGCCGTCGTGCCGTCGACCGCCGGCAGATTGGAACTTTCCGATTCGTAAATATGCGCGCTCGCATCGGCAAGCAGCACGGCGAAACCGTCCGTCGCATTCGAGAACGAAATACTGCTCGACACGTCCACGGAAACCTCGCCCTCTTCGGTATGCACCGGCATGACGGCAAGGTCGCGCATGCGTGTGGCCAACTCCTCCACATCACTGGTTGACGTCACATCGGTTACGAGCATGGCGAATTCCGCGCCGTTCACGCGAGACAATGTGGCATTGTCCGGTAGCAGCTGGCTTAAACGCATACCCACTGATCGCAGCACGGCATTGCCGATTTTGCGTCCATAATGTTCGTTGACGGTGCGCAAATGCTCCACGCCGAAATACACCACGGCAACCAGATTATGCACATTTTCGGTCTGCAAACTCTTCAGATGCCCGATGAACGCACGATACGTGAGTGCTCCGGTCAGCGCATCCGTTTCCGATTCGGTGCGCAGCAGCGTCACTTCCTTGTTCACGCGCAACGATTCAGTAAGCACTTCGCCGCAAGTGAGCAATATCGTTTCGTCGGTCGACGTGAACGGACGATTCCAAATGCTGCGTTCCATCGCAAGATAATACTGTCGCGAGCCGGTGGAAATAGGCGCGGAATATCGGTAGGAATATCCTCTTTTATCAAGATTGTTTGCATCGCTGACGAAACAGCGCATGCGTGTGAGGCCACGATTGATACGCCTCACCACGGTCTCCTCCGGCACTTGATTCGGCAACGGCAGTGCGTCGCTCACATTCGCAATGCATTTCAGCGCACTTCGGGATCGCGCGAGCCGGCTCATCGTATCGACCGTCATCAGTAACAGTGAGTAGGCGATCAGTGCCAGCATGAACACGGAAAGCACGGTGGCGGCATCCGAACCAATATTGGCGAACTCCAGAATTTCAGGAATCCACACAATCGCCAGCAAATCAGCCAAAGCCATGGCAAGAATGTGGGACAGCGAATACTCGTGCATGGCTTTACGAATCGGAATTTGCGCAAAAAAGAACGTTACAATATCGCAAATCAATCGAACAATCGGCACTGCAACAGTCATAATCAGCAATGGCAGCAACCAATTCTGAAATTGATAAGGATTAAATGCAGCATTGACAGAATGCTGGTTGATAGTAATCGACAGTACGTGAGAAGTATTCGCAAATAGTATTTTGATTAATGGAATTGGCACAAGTGTTGTTCCGGCGCGAAGAATGCCGATTTTCAGGCTGCGTGCGGTGATGATCGACGTGATGATGGTGACGATGATCAGGAACATGGCCACGTCGGGAAAATAGCCGGTTACCAGCAGTATGACGGTCAACGGCGGCAGCACGGTGTGTTCGGCGGCAACGCGATACGACAAACGCTTTTTGTGGTAGACCAGGCACAGCAGAAAACACAGCGACCATATGCAGATGCGCGCGGGGCCTTCCATAAGTCGCTGCACGCCTTCCTGTGCATGGAATGCGATTGCGGCTGCGAGAAACAGCGTGTAAATAATGGCCAGAATGGTGAGTCTGACCGGCTTTCTGATGCCATCTTTTGACTGGCTGCCGGTGGTTGCCTGATGTTTCGATTGCTTCGATGCCATGATTGCCTGATTTCGTTCCCTTGTTTCACGGTTTCACGGTTTGCGCTGCTTTGTTGGGAAATAGCGCCTGCCTGTGTGTCTGCTTGCCTATAGCACCGGTCCGATGATGCGCCACGGTGCGTTGGGGCCTTCCTCGGCGCTGTCTGGCTGCTTGTTTTCGTTGTTGCCCAACGATTCGTAGATATTGCCGTTCCAGATCACCTTGTCGCCTTGCTTGTACAGTACGTCTGGCTCCCATGTGGGGTAGGCCTGCTGCGAGGAATTCCAGCGTGCATTATCGAAATCGACGAGCGTGCCCGGTGTGCCTCGGAATCCTGATCCTAGGGTGGTGGCAAATTCGCCGTCCGTCTGTTTCATGCCACTGCAGAACGTTTTGAGCGTGTTGGTGTTCGTATAGTTTTCGCCGCATTGCTGGTCGCGGTTCAACGACCACATGCTTAAGTGGCCCAGGCTTGTTTCCAGTGCGAACGTGTTGATTTCGCGCGCATTGTCGAGCGTGAAATACTCGTTTTTGGTGTCGTTCTGGCCGATGAGCACGGTGGCTCCCAGCAGTTCCCAGATCTGATGGTCGCTGAAGAGTTTGCCACGACTGTACAGCAAGGTTTTGTATTGCGCGTGGGCCGCGTTCAACGAGCTTTTAATCAGGGTTGATTGTGTGATCGACGTGGATGCCACGTTGAAATCCATGGTCATGAGATTCACGGTGGAGAGCGTCACGCCAGCGTCCAGAAACGCATTCACGGTTTGCATTCCTTGCGTTGTAAGGCCTTTCGCGTCGGCTGGAAGCGTCAGGCTGATTGTCAGATCGTGACTGGTATCGTCTTTTCCTTTGTTTTTCGCTTTTTCATTGGCGATGAGTTTTGCCACGGCTTGCGCTCGCCGGGTTGCGGTTTCACTGTAGCCGTCGAGATTCGTGTTTTCGATATCGAAGTCGAGCGAGGTGACATGATAGCGGTCGATCACCTGCTGGTATGCGTCGGCAAGCGCGTCGACGTCAGTGCATGCGGAGGCCAGTTCGGTGCCGTTCTGACCTCCGAAGCTGACAGTTACCGTACGGTCGGTTTTGTAGGTTTGCGCGATGCGGCTGTCAAGATCAAGCGTGGAGGCCGCTTCGTCGAGCGTGTAGTAGCCGCCCCAGCTTGGCTGGCAGCCGTCGCCGGCGGTGACGAATCCGAGAATCACATTCCGGTAGACGTTGCCTACCTTGGATTCGAACTCGTATGAGGGTGTTGTGGTCACGTCTACATAGCCACCGAACCAGGGTTCGGGCAATTTCTTAGCCGCCGTTCGCGTGAACGTGATCCACGACCATGTGCCGGCAGCAACGAGCGCGATGCACAGTATCGCTATGAACAATCGGAGGAAGGAAAAACGCCTTCCCGGAAACAAGGGTTTCATCATTCCCTTTCAAAAATCGTCCAGTCGTCATGCCGATGGGGTCATCGGGTGGCCGAGCAGGCTGTGCCTCCCCCCGCTTGGCTTCAGTGCACAGGCGGGGGATTTTACGGGGGATTGGGTGTTCCTCTCGTGCGCTGGCTTTCTTATATCTCGCTTATATCAAGGGAGTGTAGTATGTGGCTGGTACGACGATTTAGGCAGTGACGCGTATGTTTTTTGCGCCGGTGAGGCGTTGTTGACGATGCAAAGGGGGTTTGAGGTGGCAAAAACAGGGGGTAATAAAGGCGGCGATCGCAAGCATCAATGGGGAGCGGAAACCTCCACGCAACCACTTGCGATTATGCATGACAAGCCTTCGCCGACGCGAGTTGTGCTCGGCTATGTTGCGATTGCATGCACGGTTATTTCATGGCTTGTCTACATGATCACGATGATTCTGTCGTTGTTCGTCAACAATCCCTCACTCACATTACGTTTCGTGGTTGAAGGCGTGCTGTACATGACGATTGTGACCACGCTGATTTTCAGTGCGCTCGTCTACTTGACCACACGGCAAGGGGCGCTATACCGCTTCATCCGGCATGAGCGTGTGCCTCGAGCGATGCTCGATGACCATTTCGCACACAACTACGGCAAAGGCATCACCGTACTGATTCCGTCGTATGTGGAACAGCCGAAAGTCGTCGAAAAAACGATCTGGTCAGCCGCATTGCAAGAATTTCCCGATTTGGCAGTCGTGCTCTTAATCGACGATCCTCCACATCCCAAAAATGACGAAGCGCGTGCGATCCTCAAAGCAAGCCGTGAACTCATGCCAAAAGTGCTCGCCGAATTGGCGGCGCCAGCCGAACGCTTCACGAAAGCGCGAGATGAAACCGCTGCGGCGCTCGCCAACCAGGTGAGCGCAAGACGTAGTGTGGTCGCACACTGTGCGGAAGACTATCGTGCGGCCGCGCAATGGCTGGAACATAAGGCCGATACTTGGCTGATCGAAGATCATACCGACGATTTCTTCTGCGATCAGGTATTGCGCGGTCTTGCGCGAGACTTGCGTTTGACGGAACAGGCGTTGAACGAATCAATCACTTTGCAGCAGCATGTCGACGTGAATCGCATTCTGCAACTGTACGAACGTTTGGTGCGTATCTTCACCGCAAAAGGATGGTCTTTCGAACGCAAACTGTACGCATCGACTTCTCGCGAAGGCAACAAGGCCATGAATCTGAATTCGTTCATCGGGTTGATGGGCCACTCGTTGAAGCGTGTGGAAACGTCGGATGGCGTGATTTTGCGTGACGTGCGCGAGGACGAATCTCCGGATTTCGTGATGCGCGATTCCGAATATGTGCTGACATTGGATGCCGATTCCATGCTGCTGCGCGATTACTGCCTGCGTTTGGTGTACCAGATGGAACAGCCGGGCAACGAGCGTATGGCCGTGATTCAAACCCCGTATTCCTCGTATCGTGGTGCGCCGACGCGAATCGAACGCATAGCGGCCGCCACCACCGACATTCAGCACATGCTGCATCAGGGCATGACGTACTATGATGCCACGTTCTGGGTGGGCGCGAACGCGGTGATTCGCAAGGCCGCGCTTGACGACATTTGCGTGGTCTCAACTGAGGGCACGCGCACGGTGAAAACGTATATTCAGGATCGCACGGTGATTGAAGACACCGAATCCAGCATTGATTTGGGCTATTTCGGCTGGCATTTGGTTAATTATCCGGAGCGGTTGAGTTATAGTGCCACGCCTCCGGATTTCGGCTCGCTGGTGGTGCAGCGGCGACGTTGGGCGAACGGTGGTCTGCTAATCATCGGCAAATTCTTCCGCATTGTGCATGCCCGGCATCAGCAGGGCAATGATGTGAAGCTGGGCGAGTGGGCGTTGCGCGTGAACTACATGGCATCCATCGCATGGTCGAGTTTCGGCTTGATGTTCCTGTTGGCGTATCCGTTCGATCAGCGGTTGCTGAGCCCGTGGGTGGTGCTCGCTTCGTTGCCGTATTTTGCCACCATGTCGAGTGATTTGAAACGTAACGGGTATAAGCGTTCTGATATTTTCCGTATTTACGGTTTCAATATCGTGCTGTTGACGGTGAATCTTTCCGGTACGCTCAAGTCGATTCAGCAGGGCATGACGAACACGAAGATTCCGTTCGCGCGTACGCCGAAGGTCAATAATCGTACTGCGTCTCCGGCATTGTATGTGACGATGCCGTGGGTGATCATTATTTATTCGTGCATGGTGTTCTATGCCGATACGTTTTCGCATAATTGGGGTAACGCGGTGTTCGCCGGATTCAATGCGATCGTGACATTCTGGGCGCTGACCGCATATATCGGCATCTGGCATTCCGTGCAAGACATGGTGCTCGGCCTGATTCGCTGGTTTTTCGTGCCGATCAAGGAGCCGCAGCAGGAGGCGGCCCACAAGAGGGCCTCCTGGCGTGACGCCCTCTATTTCGGCGATCGCCAAATGATTTACGAGTCCCGCCCGTTATAGCATGCTCCCCGCGGCTGTCTGCACAATCCGTGATTTGCGGTCTTTTTTCGGGTTGTGCAGACGGGTTTAGATATCACGGCGTTGCCACGCCGATTATCGTGCGAACGTTCTGCGCATCCGCTCAACAGCCGGTTGCTTCGAAAAGCAGATAATTGCGGATCATTTCGTCGATATATCCGCTGACGGTGGTTGGAGAGATGCGCCGGCCGCTTGCGGCGGAATTCGCATTTGTGCATGTCTGCTTACATGTCCGATACATTTTGCCCAGCGAATTGACAGGAACACGCATCATTCCTCCATGACTTGGGCGGTTATATGGAGCATGTCAGCGGTTACGGCGGCTGGCGAGGTTCCTGATGAACCCCATAACTGAACCCTTCTTCTCTCTGCTGTGGGCGGGCGCGGCTACTACCAGGAGTGGGGGCAAGGAGCCGGTCGAGCTCAACCCCGGCGACGTGGTGTACGTGGTGCCGGAGACCAAGCACTGGCACGGGGCTGCGCCGGATTCCGATTTCGCGCATATCGCCATTATGAATGTGGTGGACGGCGCTTCGAACGAATGGCTAGAGCCGGTCGAAGCCGAATACGACGCGCCGCGCTGCATTGATGAGGCCGCAAAGAGTATGTGATGAAAGCTGTTATGTGCCTATGCGCGGCGCACTAGAACACGACCGCCGACACGATCGTCAGCGAGGCCAGCGAGAACAGCGTGCTTACGAGCACGAAGCCGACCGCATAGTCGGGCATGTTGTTCTTGCGGCCGGTGAACATGGCGATAGTGGTCATGGTCGGCAGGCCGGCGATCACGGTAATCATCAGAATCATGTCGTGAGTGATGGGCAGCTGCGGCAGCGCGCTGGCCAACGCGGTCAGCAGCGCATAGAAAGCGAGCGGGAATGCGATCATCTTGGCGACTAGGCCAACATAGAGTTCGTAGCGTTTGAGGACGCCCCACCACTTGGTCAGCGCGAACAAGCCGCCCAAGTAGATCAGTGACATCGGCGTGGCCATATTGCCGATGGCGTGCAGCGGCTTGAGGATGATGTCCGGCACCTTGACGCCAAGCAGAATCAGAATCAGGGCGAGCATCACGCCGATGAAGGCGGGGTTGACGAATCGTTTAAGCAGGCCGAGGACGCGGGTGCCTAGCGAGGGGCGGGCGGCCACCGGAGAACCGATGTTCGCAGCCTCCCCCACCGAACCGGCGCCGTTCACCGAACCGTTCGCGACCACACCTCGCGCGCCAATCGCGTTGCCGCCAGTCGTTTCGGCGACCGGCTCGCACAGCCATACGCCGTACGTCCAGAGCAGCGTCTGGTCGATGATCGACATCAGCGCCACGTAAATCGCGCCGTTCTGCGGCCAAAGTGCCATAATCAACGGAATGCCGATAAATCCGGCGTTGCCGAAAATCAGCGACGCCTGAAACACATGGCCACGCGAACCTTTGAGCCTCAACAGCTTGGCGACCAGCCAGAACACCAGGATGAGCAGCGCATACATCACGGCGGTCAGCAGCATCACGCCCCAGTTGGCGGCAAGCTGCGCACGGTCCGCGCCATCGACGGCATTCGAGAACACGAGCACTGGGATGAGCACATTGAGCAGCAGCGAGCACATACCGTCCAGCGCCGTCTGGCCATAGAACCGGAGTCTCACACATCCATACCCGACCATCAGCATGATCAGGAATCCGACCAACTGGCCAATCATGACGCCAAACTGTCCCATGCACGCTCCTCTCGCTCGTCCCCTCCCCCGTGTTTTCCTGTCACTGGTTCATATAGGCAACCATCTGGACAGGTTCGGCGGCACACGCATCAGTATGTTCGATACCACCACGTGTCAATCCACTTCTCGTTCAACCGTTCCCCGTACTAATGAGCCGCCGGCCACCCCGTGTTGCCGGTGCTGCGCGAGCACCATTACACGTATTGCATTCCGGTGACACTCGGGCGCAACGTGTGGGTCGGCGCCAATGTGTCGATTCTGCCGGGAGTCACCATCGGCGACAATTGCGTGATCGGCGCCGGTTCAGTCGCGACGCATTCCATCCCCGCCAACTCGGTCGCTTACGGCGCACCTTGCGAAGTCGCACGCGAAATCGGCGACAAGGACCGCGAGTGTTTCTACAAAGACCGCAAGTTCGACGTGTGGGAGTGAGCTTTCGCGCTACTGCTCTTTGACCTTAAAACGCTCACTGAATTGACGGTCGCGCCAGTAGTAGACGTCGTCGCGTTCGTTGATTTCGCGAATTACCTTGCACGGGCTGCCGTAGGCGACCGTGTTGGCGGGGATGTCCTTGGTGACCAGCGAGTTGGCGCCAATGACCGCGTTGTCTCCAATAGTGGCTCCGGGCAGTACGGTCACGTTCGCGCCAATCCAGACGTTTTCACCGATGTGGACTGGCAGCGAATACTGGGCACCCTGATAGCGCAGGTCCGGACGCACGGGATGGCCGGTGGCCACAAGCGTGACGTTGGGGCCGATCATGGTGTGGGATCCGATGAAGATCTCACCATCGTCCACCAGCGTCAGGTTGAAGTTGGCGTAGCAACGCTCACCCCAATAGGTATTGCAGCCCCAGTTCGCATACACCGGGCATTCGAGGTACAGGCCCTCCCCCGCGGCGCCGAAGAACACCTGCATGAGTTCGGTGCGGCGTTTCGGATTGGTCAGCGGTGTGGCGTTGAGTTCAAGCTGGAGATCGCGTTGGGCGGCCTGCAGATCAAAAAAGCCGTCCACATCATCCGGCAGGTAGACCTCGCCGGAGAACATAAGCGCCATTTTCTCGCGCGTCGCATCATCGATAATCGGCTTGGCGATCGGCTTGTCTTCGGTCATCATTGGCTCCTGTTCGGCGTTTTGGCGATTGTGTCGGTCGAACTATTCTGTCACAGACTCGTTTTCAACACCCAGCATTGAGCGCAGCCAGTCGAGCTCGGCGGCAATTTCGGCATCGTGCACGGCGATGATGCCGCGGCGATAGGGGTCGTCGATCTGCTCGATGGAGAGCGGATTGCCGGCGTCACAGGCATCACCGTCAAGGCTGGCGCCACCGTGCAGGTCATCGACCGCAACCCGGACAAGACCGCAGCAGCAGCGGCTGAAGGCGTCACCAATCAGACCCCATGGACCGGCGGTTTTAAGGTTGTCAAGTAAGCGGCATATCGCAGCGAATCATTCTCAATAAGAAAAGTGTGAGGCAAACGCACAATATCAACCAATCGCACATTCGCGGGAATGGCATCAAACAGCCATTTCTTGGATTCAGATGTGCGATTGGCACCGTGCGGGCCTCACACTTTTCTTATTGAGAACGATTCGCCGTGCAGTCAAGCCCTCCATCCACCCAAAAAGGACTCGCTTTTGGCCGCGTCGTCGCGGTAGGCCTTGCCGAACTCGTCAATGAGCCCATGGAATTCCTGCAAATCCTTGACACTGAGGCTCGTATCCAGCACCACGGGCGAATAGGCCCTGTGGAATGCCGGATAGCCGGCCGGCACGTCGAATCCAAGGAAGGCGAATAGTCGGCGAGCATAAGTATCGGCCACGAATGTGCGGCGCGAAAACACATATAGCATCAGGTCGTCGGCCGTTTCGCCCCCGATACCGAATAATCCGAGCAATTCGGTCCGCAATTCGGCGTCGGGAATATCTGCCGCGCCCTCAGGTGAGGCTCCGCAACGCTCCACATACCATCGGCTCAGTGACTGTACCGTCTTGGATTTGTTGACATAAAAGCCGGACGGGCGAATAAGTTCCTGCAGATGCGCTGGCCCCATAATCGCCAGCTTATGGGGTTCGAGCACACCCTCCGCGTTCAACGCCGCAAGCGAACGATTCACATTGCCCCACGCCGTATTCTGCGTCAGCACCGCGCCCACCATAATCTCGAATGTGGTTTCAGCCGGCCACCATCCGGTCGGGCCAAGGGCGGCAGCCATGGTGCGGTACAGCGATTCGATATACGCGGGAGAAGGAACGCTCGGCACCCGCTTTGCACTTCGATTATTCATAGTTGCCATCTACCATTCACCGCAATTCATGCAGGATTCGCCGCATGAACGGGATAGTGACTAGGAATGTCAGCACGTCGGACACCGATTGTGCCATTTCCACGCCGAGCGCGCCGAACATCATCGGCAGAATCAGTACGATCGGCGCCAAAAACAGACCTTGTCGGCACAGGGCCAGGAATGAGGCGATGCCGGTGCGACCCATGGTCTGGGTCATCATATTGCCCATCATGTTGAAGCCGTTGAGAATCACCGTGCAGCATTGGATATGCAGCGCGGCCACACCCACCGCGACCACGGCCGGGTCGGAGCGGAAGATCTCGACCAGTTGCGGTGCGAACACCCACAGCAACACCGCCAACGCCACGAGCACGCAGGTGGCGAGCCGCACGCAGAACCAGTACCCTTCTTTGACGCGCGCGAACAGGCCGGCACCGTAGTTGTAGCCGCACACCGGTTGGAAACCTTGGCCGAGGCCGACGATCACCGAGTTGGCGCCCAACATAATGCGCATCACAATGGCCATGCCGGCGATGGCCGCGTCGCCGAACGGATTGGCGGCGATGTTCACGCAGGTCACGGAAATCGAGCCGGCGCCTTGGCGGATCAGCGAGGGCAGGCCGCCGCCGGCCACTTCGCGCATGAGCAGCACATCCGGCCTGCAATTGCGCAGGGACAGTTTCATCACGCCGAATTTGCGGCTCATTGTGGTCAGAATCGCGAAACTCACCGTCTGGCAGATGGCGGTGGCGAGGCCGGCACCGAAAATACCCAGGCCGGCCACGAAAATGAATAATGGCGCGAGCAGGAAATTCAGCAGTGCGCCCGACACCAGCCCGATCATGCCGAATGCCGACTGGCCTTGGTATCGCAGCAATCCGTTGAGCGCAAACGAACCGCATACGCAGGGTGCGGCGACCAGCAGCGGTGTCAGATATTGCACGGCGTATGGGGCGATCGTGGAGGTCGAACCCAGCATGACGACCAACGGCCGCAGGATCAGCAGCCCGATCGCGGCAATTACCAAACCGGAAATCACCGCGCCCGCGAAGCCCACGGCCAACAGTCGGGAGGCACGTTCGTTGTTCTGTTTGCCAAGTTCGCGACTCATCGAATTGCCCGCGCCGTTGCCGAAGAAGAAGCCGAGCGCCTGCATCACGGTCATGATGGAGAACGCGATGCCGATGGCGCCGGACTGCGCGGTGCCAAGCTGGCCAATAAAGAACGTGTCCGTGAGATTGTAGGCAGTGGTCACCAGATTGGAGATGACGGCCGGCAGGCATAGTTTGAGGATCAGCGGTTTGACCGGCTGCCCGGTCATCTGCTGATATTTCGCGTCCGCGCTTGCGCGTCTCATGCCATGAACCTGAACCACGGACGGTTATCCTACTCGCGCCTTGCCCTATGCGAATGCGCGTGACCGCCATACGGGTTAACATGTCATTCTCGGGAGTGAGCCAAAGAAAAGATAAAGCCACAGCCCGTGCCACGCCCACACCGGCTCATGCCATATTCCTAAAAAGCGCCGTGGCAAAGATGTCCGTTGAGCCTTACCCTAAATACCGCCCAGTAATGCTGCTTGGGTTGGCCGCGACCTGTTCCGGCGTTCCGGTGGCGACGATGCGTCCGCCGCTTTCGCCGCCGCCCGGACCCATGTCGATGATCCAGTCCGCATTGGCGATCACGTCAAGGTCATGTTCGATGACCACGACTGTTGCGCCGCTCGCCACAAGCCGGTCGAACACGCCCAGCAGCACACGCACGTCGAGCGGGTGGAGACCGATGGTCGGCTCATCGAACACGAATACCGCGTCCGATTGGGCTTTGCCCATTTCGCTGGCGAGCTTCAACCGCTGAGCTTCGCCGCCCGAAAGCGCCGGCGTGGGTTCGCCGAGTGTCAGATACCCAAGACCCAAATCATGCAAGGTGGTCAGACGTGCGTGGACCTTCTTGAGGTCGTGGGTCACGGCCAATGCCTGATCCACGCTCATTGCCATGAGTTGGGGCAGACTCAGTGAAAGGTGAGATTCTCCCTTAACCGCACGCCGAATCGCGCCGGCTTCAGACGCATACCGGGAACCACCGCAGTCCGGGCATTCGATGGTCACGTCCGGCAGGAACTGCACGTCGAGTGAGATCGAACTGGTGCCGTCGCACGTGGGGCAACGCAGCCGTCCAGTGTTGTACGAGAAATCGCCGGCCTTCCAGCCGCCCGTCTTGGCCGCATCGCATCGGGCGAAGGCGCGGCGCAGTTCGTCGTGAATATCGGCGTAGGTGGCCACGGTGGAGCGCACGTTTGCGCCAATCGGCGTGGCGTCGATGAGATTCGCACGATGGATGCCCTTGGCCCCAAGTTCACGCACATGTTCCGGCAACCGCTTCCCCACCGCCTGCGCTTTGAGCGCGGGAATCAGCGATTCGAGCACCATCGTGGTTTTACCGGAGCCGGAGACGCCTGTCACCGCCACGAGCCGGCCGCGCGGAATATCAACGTCCAGCGGCTTGACCGTATGCAACTGGCTGGTTGTCATGCGGATGTGGCCAAGGTCGAACACCTGCGGTTCTGCCACGCGCTCACGGATGCGCGCGCTCACATTATCGGCCAAGAACGGCGCAATACGACTACTTGGATTCGCCGTCACTTCGTCTACCGTGCCTTGCGCGATCACATGCCCGCCTTCGGCGCCGGCAACCGGTCCCATTTCAATGAGATGGTCGGCGGCTTTGAGCACGCGCACGTCATGGTCCACGACCACCACGGAATTGCCGTCCACCACTAGATCGTGCATCACGCCGAGCAGTCCGTCCACGTTCGAGGGGTGCAGCCCGATGGATGGCTCGTCAAGCACATACAGCACGCCAGTGGTGCGGTTGCGCACGGCACGGGCGAGCTGCACACGCTGGCGTTCACCGGTCGAAAGCGTGGCACCGGCGCGGTCAAGCGCCAGATAGCCGAGGCCCAAATCCAACAGTCGGCGGGCCACGTCCAGGAATGATTCGCAGATGTTGGTGGCCATCGGCCGCATGTCGGCGGGCAGAGATTCCGGCACGCCGCGCACCCAATCCACCGCCGCTTCCAAGGTCATCGCGCTGGCTTCGGCCAGGTTCAGCCCGCGCACATGCGGGGCCCGGGCTGCGGCGCTCAGTCGGGTACCTCCGCAGTCGGCGCATGGTCCCTCCTTGAGAAATCGAGCCACGCGCTTCAGGCCTTTCTCGTCCTTGGCTTTGGCGAGCGCGTTCTCCACCGTGTATACGGCGTTGAAGTAGGTGAAATCGAGTTCGGCGAAATCGTCGCCTTTCTTCGGCTTGTAAAGAATATGCTTTTTGACGGCCGGCCCGTTGAATACGATGTCACGCTCTTCGGGCGTGAGCTCGCTGAACGGCACGTTGGTGCGCACGCCCATCGCGCCGCACACCTGCTTCATAAGGTCCCACATGAGCGAGCCCCATGGCAGCACCGCACCGTCGTCGATACTTTTCGACTCATCCGGCACCAGGGCCGCACGGTTCACTTCGCGCACAATGCCGGTTCCGGAGCAGGTCGGGCAGGCGCCGGCCGAGTTGAAAGCGAGCGATTCGGCTCCGGGCGCGTGGAATTCCTTGCCACAGCCAGCACAGGTGATGGGCAGTCCGGCCGCCACGTTCAGCGTCGGCTCGTTGCGCGCCCCGCAATGCGGGCACACGTGCGAGGCGACGCGGGAGAACAGGAGCCGCAGACTGTTGAGCAGTTCGGTCATCGTGCCGAACGTCGAACGGATGCCAGGCACCGTGGGCCGCTGGTGCAGGGCCAGCGCGGCCGGCACGTGCAGTACTTCGTCCACTTGGGCGCGACTGGCCTGGGTCAGGCGGCGTCGCGTGTACGTGGACAGCGCCTCCAAGTAGCGACGCGAACCTTCCGCATACAGCACGCCGAGCGCCAGCGAGCTCTTGCCTGAACCGGAGACGCCGGCCACGCCCACCAGTTCGCCCAGCGGAATGTCGATGTCGATGTTCTTCAGGTTATGCACGCGCGCCCCGCGCACTTCGATCGCCTGCGGCCGCTGATCGTTGCTCATGCTCGGCACTGCTCCGCCGCCACCCTACTGCCTGACCTATTATCAAGCGTCACGCCGTTACCTCTTTCTCGACCTCGCCCTAGACCGCCGCCGCACGAGCTTCATGGTCTCCAGTATCATCACGACCAACGACGGCAGCCGAGAGGCTTTCGCTATTGAGCACCGCCTCTCGCATGCTGTTCGCCGCGTCATTACCGAGACTATCCGCGTTTAGCATAATGAGTTCACGGACGGCGGGCATAATGGCAATAGAAGTCCGTCCACACCGAAGGAGCCCCGAGGATGGAACTGCGCGTCCTGCGATATTTTCTGGCGGTTGCCGAGGAAGGCAATATCACGTAGGCCGCGCAGTTGCTGCGTATTTCCCAGCCGACGCTCTCCCGTCAGCTCAAACAGTTGGAAGAGGAATTGGGCGTCACGCTGTCTGAACGCGGCAGTCACACCATCACGCTCACCGAGGAAGGCCGGCTGCTGCGCGAACGTACGCAGACCATCGTTTCGCTGGCGGACAAAACCGAATTCGAATTGAAGCAATCCGGCAACGACCTCAGCGGTGAAATCGCCGTGGGATGCGGCGAAGTGCGCGGCATGACATTGCTGTCCCAGCGCATGGCTGCTTTTCGCGAGCAGCATCCCAACGTGCGATTCCGGGTCACCAGCACCACATCGGACATTATTCAGGAACGGATTGAGCAAGGTCTCATGGACTTCGGCCTGCTTACCGATCCGGTGGATGTCAGCCAATACGAGTTCCTGCGCACCGGTATTACAGAGCACTGGTCAGCGATGGTTCCCGGAAACCACCCGCTGGCGGAACGCGAATCGTTGACCCCGCAGAATCTCAAGGATGTGCCGCTGCTGTTCCCGGTGCGCACGCCCGTACACAATCTGCTACTGAACTGGTTCGGGCAATACGCCGATCAAGGCGGAGCCCAACGCCGGGTATCACACGCCGGAACGCACCCATGAGCTTTTCGAGGAACTGGTGAGCCATCCTGTTGACCCCACGTTCCGGTTGAACGCGCCATTCCGCACCGACTTCGGCCGCAACGAACACGGCACGCAGGGAGCCGTCAAGCGAGGGCGTGAAGGTGGCGACCACACCGAATACGGCCATGCCGATCGCGCCTCCGCGCAGACCGGCAGCTTCGCCAAGGCCGGCCATCGCCTGCATATTTCCACACCGGCGGTGGCCAAACAGATCAATACGTTCGAAAAAGAATACGGTCTGACGCTGTTCGACCGATCGCGCAGTGGAGTGCAACTCACCAAAGCCGGCAAGGAGTTCGTCGAGGACGCGCAGATGATCGTGCGCCAATGCGAGGAGAGTCTACGTCGTGCACAACGGCGCAGCACCGACGGCATCGCCACCATCCGCCTTGGCGTTTCCATACTGCGCCCCGGCCGCCGTATCCTCGACCTATGGCAGCGCGACGCCGGCAAGCACACCGACATCCGCCTGGAACTGGTGTCGATGCCCGATGACTCCGAAGCGATCAACGACATCGTCACCCACCTCGGCGAGGACGTCGATCTGATATCCACGGCCTTCGACACCGGCTATTGGAACGACACCTGCAACACCCTCGCCCTCGATTCCGAGCCACTATGCGTGGCCGTGCCGCGCAATCACGCATTGGCGAGACGCGCACGGCTCACATTGAAAGACCTCGAAGGCACACGCATCCGCATTCTCAAACGTCATCGCGGCGCCAACGACACGGCCCGGGACCTGCTAGAACAATGCCCCGCCATCGATTTGATCGACATCGACCACTACGACCTCGACACGTTCAACGACTGCGCCGAATCCGGCGACCTGCTCATCCCCAAACCCATGTGGGCCAGCGCACACCCACAGCTCGTCAACGTGGCCGTGGACTGGCCCGATCCGGTCGTCATGCACTACGGACTGCTCTACCCGCTCGATGCCACCCCGGTGATTCGCGCGTTCATCTCCCGCATCGCCGAATTATCCTGCCTCGTCAATGGCCCGCCACGTCAAGCCGACATGATGTGAGACTGTAGCCCAAGCTCATACGAGCCGGCCCGCACAGAGGCGAAATGTTCAGACCGGATCATTGCCTGTGCACCCATACGTCGATTACGTTATTCCCACTGTTGCAGCTGATCCAGCGTAACGATGTTGTCGGCTATCGATTGGCCGTGATCGTAATGGACATCGTCGTCCGGCGTTATCTCCCGAACGATCTTCGCCGGGCTTCCCATGGCGATGACGTTCGCCGGAACGTCCTTCGTGACGATGGAGCCCGCGCCGATGATCGCATTGTCCCCGATATGCGCCCCCGGCAGAACAGTGACGTTGGACGCGATCCACACGTTGCGGCCCAAATGGACGTGATGCCCGCCCCACATCGCGTGATACGGTGCCTGGATATACGCACCATCGCCGACTTCCGCAAACAGGCTGCGCAATATTATCTGCTTTGCCGTCTCCGCTTCCGGGGAATAGCCGAGCCGGTTGTACTCCTCTATCTGCTGGAGATACTCCCGGTAATGCGGGTCCCGCTCGGTGAATTCCATCACCTTATACAGCTTCCCCGAATTCATGGCCTCCTTGTACGCCGTCATCGCCATAGTGCCTGCCTCGCTGCTTATCGCTCTTTCCACACAGCTCACTCAGGCCAAGAAGTAACCCTCTCCATAGCAACCAGTGAGGCCACCATTCAACGCGAACGGTGGCCCCATTTATTATAGGCGTCTTATAGAGACTGAAAAAAGGAAGTATGCCGATAAGACAAGTCGAAACCGGAACGCCCGGTCAGTAGCCGGACTGCTTGGCAGCTGGTGCGATGGACCGCGACGAGTCGTTGAGTGGAATCATCATCGACTGGGTGGCGTGGTACAGGTCGGACTTGCCCGGCCAGACCGTGTTCAGCAGCCGGTTGTTGCGGTCGAGCTGGTGGAACCAGGAACCGTTGACGTGGTCGATGACGTATTCGTCGGCGTACTGCAGGAACTCGGCGTAATGCTCGACGTATTCGGGCTTGCCGGTCACGCGGGCCAGCGTCGAGGAGGTGTTGATGGCCTCTGCGAGCGTCCAGTGCATACGGTCGTGGACCACCGGCTTGCCTTCCCAATCGGTGGTGTAGACGATGCCGGGCGCGCCGTCGGCGTCCCAGCCGTCCGCGACCGCGCGATGGAACAGGCGCTCGGCCACATCAATCAGCTTTGCCTTCTTGGAATCGGCGATGGCGGCGCTCAATGCATACTGCGTAATCAGTCGGGCCCATTCGATGCCGTGACCCGGGGTGGCGCCGTACGGCTTGAACTGGTCGTCCGGCTTGTCCCGGTTGCATTCGAGATCGAGGCTCCAGTCCTCGTGGAAATGCTCGGGGATACGCCAGTTGTTGTTCTCCGCCCAGCCGATCACATGGTCGATGATGCGGCCCGCGCGCTCGCGCCAGGATTCGTCGCCAGTGACGTCCGACACGGCCAGGAACGCCTCGACCGAGTGCATGTTGGCGTTGAGGCCTCGATACGGGTCAAGCTCGGTGAAATCCTCATTCCAGGTGTCCACGGACAAGTCAACCTCGTCATCCCAGAAACGCTTGAGGAACACGTCCTGCGCGTCGGCCAACAGTTCAGCCGCGCCGGGGCGGCCCAGCAGCGTGGCCGAAGAGGAGGCGAGCAATACAAAGGCGTGCGCATAGCACTGCTTGGTGCCAATGCGGCCACCTTCGGGGGTAACGGCCGCATACCAGCCGCCGTTCGCGTCGTCATGCAGTTCGCCACGCAAGCCGCGCAGGCCGGCATCGACCAACGCCTCGGCGCCCGGATGACCCACGAATGCTGCCAGAGAGTACACATGCGTCATGCGGCAGGTAATCCACGTCTCGCGGTTGCGATCCCTCCATGGAGTGCCGTCATCGCCCAGCCAATACGAACCACCGCCCGGAGACGGGAAAGCGTGGCCGAAGTTCATAAGATTATCGCGCTGCTCGTTGAGCCACGCCTTGTTTTCCGGGACACCAAGCGTGTATTTGGCTTCAATCTGCATTTACTTCACCCTTTCATGTGCATGAGCAAGGAGCTTGAAAGAATATCTATCGGTTCATTTCCACGAATACTAAAGAGGCGTAGGTGGTGACCCCCACCGCCGCGAGAAGGACAATGGAGGTCATCCCGATCATCCCCTCCGCAATAGCCGGAATCGCCGTCGCAAGAGTTGTGCCCATGACGACAAGAAGAATTCCGACGGCGAACAGTGCGACTGCCTTCGCGACGGTCTTTCCCGAAGAATAAGCAGTAGAAGCGGTAGCTGCGTAGGTGTTCATAAGAGTCTCCTTCGATTATTGCAGTGCCTAGCATCGTTGCTTAACTGAAGCGCTTAAGTACAGTGTAAGGCATTGAACTCGGCACGACACGCCAAAAGAAGACGGAGATATGCCTAAGACGTCATGTATCGCCATACAACAGTACGTCAAAGTAGCTTAATCGCTTGATTCCGCAATCGCTTGAAAAATCAAGGACATCGATGCCGGTCTCAGCCATGCCGCGGCCAGAGAGACCAACCAGACGCACTGGTGCATCACTGGCGGCATCGAACACCATCGACGCCACGCCATTGCCCCATGCAAATCGTCAGTTCTCACCCAATGCCACGATGCTCATCTGCCCTGTTCACTCACCGTTCACGGGGGGGCGCCACGGAATCACGCACCATCAATTCATACGGTGATTCGGTGGCGTTAGACACCTTTTCGCCATCAATCTGCTTGAACAACATAGGCACCGCACGGCTGCCCAAGCGGGGAATATCCCGCCACAGCGCGGTGATGGACGGTGTCGTAACGGTGCACATGAACGAATCGTCCCATGACACGATGGAGATGTCATCCGGCACGCTCAACCCCTGTTCCGAGGCCACGCGCATGCCTTCGATGGCCATCGCGTCATTGTCGTACACAATCGCCGTGGGCGAATCGGGGAATGAAAGCAGGCGGGAGGTGCATTCTCCGCCCTGCTCCGGCGTGTAGTCCGAGTGCAGGCAATCGTAGCGCATGCCCAGCGCCACGATCTCCTCGTTGAAAATACGGTCACGCACGAACGTGTGCGCAAAGCGTTCCGGTCCGGCAATACGTGCAATGTGCCGGTGCCCCAGCTCATGCAGACAGTCGACAATCTGCCGCGCACCGTGGGCCTCATCACTCGACAGTGTCGGCAACCCTTTGGTCACGGATAGGTCGGCGATCACCAACACCGGCGATTCAGGAT
>CXSF01000088.1_pt1 | contig 9307 bp, 10 predicted proteins | sample 591001 | NCBI WGS metagenome assembly CXSF01 (sample SAMEA3491342, study PRJEB9169) | human gut metagenome | biome: ENVO:mammalia-associated habitat; material: ENVO:feces | place: Bangladesh | collected 2010-04-07
CGATGGCGATCGTCGTGACTTCCATAGGGATGGAGACCGTCGTGACTTCCATCGTGATGATCGCCGCAATGATCGTCGTGACTTCCATAGGGATGGCGATCGCCGCAACTTCCGTCGCGATGACCGTCGTGACAATGACCGCCGTGACGGCTACCGCGAGTTCTCTCAGGAGGAGAAGCGCCAGTACCGTGAGGAGAAGCGCTCTGAATACATGAACCGTCCGCGCCGCAATTCCGACGGCACGATGAGCTTCCCCTCGCAGAACCCGTACACCGATCGTCGCCCTGACGAGCCGAAGATGCCCAAGGGTATGGAATGGTCGATGCTGTCCTCGGATGAGAGGGAGCGTCTGCGCGGCCTGTCCAAGGAGCACGCGGAGAACATCGGTCTGCATATTCTCGCCGCCTTTGCGCAGGAGGAGGACGATCCTCAGAATGCTCTCGAGCATGCCAAGTGGGTGGCTCGTCAGGCTTCCCGAATTGACTTCGCCCGTGAAACGTTGGCATTCATCGCCTACCGTCAAGGCGACTACAAGCTCGCCTTGCGCGAATTCCGCACCGCTTACCGCATGAACGGATTCCAGGACTACCTGCCGTTCATCGCCGACTGCGAGCGTGGCCTTGGCAACCCGAAGAAGGCCGTGGAACTGGCGCTGTCCGACGAGGGCAAGGCACTGCATGGCTCTCCGAAGGTCGAGATGTTCCTGGTGTACGCTGGCGCTCTCGGCGATTTGGAAATGTGGGATAAGGCCATTGATGTGGTTCACGCCGTCGGACGTTCGCAGGGTCTGCCGGGGGAGTACCGCATGCGTGCGGTACAAGCCGAACAGTATTTCCTCGAGGAAGCCGGCCGCAACAAGGAAGCCGAGCAGCTTAACGATTTGCTTGACCGCCTTGAAGACCAGTACGCCGACGAAGACATCGACGAGGATAGCGATGACGTGGTCATTGACCATGATCTTGAGGACATCACCGACGACTCCGAAGTGATGGAAACCCTCGGTATCGACCCGTCCGAAGCACAGTATGCTCCAGAGCTTGAGCCTGAAGAGTCTGAGGAGCCTGAGGAATCAGAAGACGCCGAGGAACCGGAAGATGATGAAGCTGCGGAGGAATCCGACGTAGCTGAATCTGATGCCACTGAGGAGTCCGAGGAGAGCGACGAACCGGCCGAATCCGAAGAGTCGGCTGATGATGCTCCCGCCGAAGCCGAATCTGAAGAAACCGAGGAGTGAGCGGCGTAATGACCCGTTTTCTCAAAGGCACCGATCATCCGCTTGCCGAGGCCTATCAGCTTGCGCTGCTGGACCTCGACGGTGTGGTGTACCGCGGCAAGAACCCGGTCGACTATGCGGCTGATTCCATCCGCGCTGCCGAACAGGCCGGCATGACTATCGAGTACACCACCAACAATTCCTCACGATTCCAGCATGTGGTGGCCGATCAGCTCAAGGGTTTTGGCCTGGATGTGGAACCGTGGCAGGTCATCACCTCCTCGGTGGTGGCGGCCCGTATGGTAGCCAAAGCGTTGCCGGCCGGTGCGCGCGTGCAGGTATTGGGTGCCGATCATCTTCGTGATGAGGTCACGCGAAACGGTTTGACCATCGTGAATGGCCCGGAAGACCATCCGCAGGCGGTTATTCAGGGATGGTATCCCGAGATGACGTGGCAGATGATGGCTGAAGTCTCCTATGCGGTCGAAGCCGGAGCCACATATTTCGTGACTAACCGCGATCTGACCATTCCGCGTGAAATGGGCATAGCGCCCGGCTGCGGCTCGATGATTCGAGCCGTGATCACCGCCACTGGTGTCGAACCAGTGGCCTCCGCAGGTAAGCCGAAAGCCTATATGTACGATGAAGCGCGTGAACTCAACGCCGCCGAAGGTCATGACTTGGTGCCCAAAGAGTCGTCCATCGCCATCGGCGATCGTCTCGACACGGATATCGAGGCAGGCAACCGTGGCGGCTATGATTCGCTGGCTGTGTTGACCGGCGTGACCAACCCGACCGAGCTTATGCTGGCTCCCGAACACTTGCGCCCCACGTTCATCGCCCGTGATCTGCGCGAGCTTGGCGAGATTCAGAGCGAACCGGTGCGTTGCGAGGACGGTACTTGGGAGTGCCGCAAGGCCAGCGCATGGTTTGAAAACGGACGGGTTCAGGTCAGTGATCCCACGAGTATGGATGGTCTTCGTGCTGCGGTATGTGCCGCTTGGGAAGCCGCCGACAAAGGCGCGCAGATGAATGAATCCATGGTGCCGAACTTTGTCCTTGGAGAGCAGCGATGAACAGCGAACCTCAGTCAGCCGGCCGTACGCCGGTGTCGCAACGGTACCCGGATCTTGTGGATATTGACAATCAGGACAATGACCGCAAGCTCGAGATTTACCGCAATGTGCTTGACTCATTGCACAGTGAGCTCGACGAGAGCCGTGACTGATTGATGTCAGAACATCCGATTGATCCCGCAATGCCGCTTGACCGTCTTGACATGATGCTTGTGGCCTCCGATCTCGTTGAGTCCCGATCCAAGGCGCAGCGCCTTATTAAGGCCGGACATGTGCGTGTTGACGGAGAGACCATCACCAAGCCGTCATTCATGGTCAAAGCCGGTCATTGTGAGCTTGCCGTGGATAAGGGTGATGATTATGTCTCTCGTGGCGCTTACAAGCTGCTTGGCGCGTTCAAGGCCTTTGCCGACGATGGGCTGACCGGGCCGCAAAGTCTGGAATGTTTGGATATCGGCGCATCCACCGGTGGATTTACCGATGTGCTACTGCGCGGGGGAGCGGCCAGAGTCGTGGCCCTCGATGTGGGGCATGGGCAGCTTGACCCGCGTATTGCAGGAGATAGCCGCGTCATCGAAATGAGCGGCGTCAATATCCGTGAAGTCACGGCCGATGATTTGCCATATCGCCCGGCGATGATCGTGTCCGATGTCTCGTTCATTTCACTGACCTATGTGATTCCGGTGATTGCGCGCATCGCCGCTCCCGGCGCTCAGGTGGTGCTGCTGGTCAAGCCGCAGTTTGAAGTCGGTCGGCAAGGACTCGGCAAGCATGGCATTGTGGACGATCCGGCATTGCGCGAGCAGACCCTTGCCGATGTCGTCGCCTGTGCGCGGCAGCACGGGCTGCACGTCGTCAATACGGCCGACAGTCCCATTGAAGGCATGCACGGTAATGCGGAATATCTGCTTTATGCGGTTTTCAAATGATATCTTCGGCATTCTCGGTTGACCAGCATCACACAGGATGTTCGGTCAAGACCTATTGAAGTCGAGCAAATAGCATGCTCCACCATGCTGTTATCACACAATATGGCAGTGCCGGCTTGTAACGTACGGCACGTCAGCCGATGAGCCTCGATCTTGTTGACGTCTATATGCGAGGCTGAGCTGCCTCCCTCATATTTCAGCATGTCGAATCTGGTGAACATCGCGCTGCGCAATGGCCGGATCTCCAGACTGCTGCCGTTGATGCGATGCCCCTGAAGCACGCCGTGGAGCAGAATGTTGCGCGCGCGGATATGACGGCTGGTCAGCGATCCCTTAACGAGCAAATCATCGTTACACGTGATATCTCCGCCGGAGTGCAGGTCGCCGGTGAGCTCGATGCCGCCGCAGATGATGCTGCCATCGGTGATGATTCTGCCTCTGCCGGCAATGCGCTCGACATGAACATCGCCGGAACATCTCACTGTACCATTGTCGACAATCAGCTGATTGCCGGTAATGGTGTTTGCCTCAAGCGTGCCGGTGACCATGGTGGTGCGAAAACGTACATCGTCGGCGAATGTGGTACGGGTTGTCACGGTAATGAGCCCATAATTTCCGTTACGTACGTGCCCTGTGTTGCCGGTGTGGTGATGCAAGATACCTCCTGTGCTTTGCGTACCGCAAGTGTCATCATCGTTGATGAGCTAATGCTAACGTTTGCATTATGGGTATATAGTAACAGGACGGGGGTATCGCGAGAATCAGCCTTGGATAAAGCGGTCGATCTGATCCTGCTTGCCCATGATGATGAGCTCATCGTTGCGATGCATGATTAGTTCCTTGGAACCGTACTGGAATTCCTTGCCGGGGGCCTTGATGCCGACCACGGTCACACCGTACTTGTCATGCACCTGCACATCCTCGATGTTGCGACCCACCGCGTACAGCGGGGTGTGAATCTTCACGACGTTGTATGGGCCGTCGATTTCGATGTAATCCAGATAGTTGCCAGCCACCAGATGACCCACGCGCTTGCCGGCATCGGTTTCCGCATTGATGATATGGTGGGCGCCAATGCGCTGCAGAATGCGGGCGTGCTTCTGAGAGACCGATTTGGCCCACAGGTCGGAGATGCCGGCATCCAACAGGTTGCCGATGATGATTACGGAAGCCTTGACCGACAATCATTGCGGCCGCAAGAATGAACAGGCATGCTGGGTTGCCGGCGCTGGCCACGCCTGCGGAATAACCACCCAATGCGACTATCGAAGCAAGGGTCATCACGCCAAGTCCACCGAACTGGATGGAAAACAGAATGACCAACTGGCCGAACATCGACCAGTACTCGCCGGTGTTCACCACCGGAATGCCGCAGGTGGACAGGGCGGAAACCGCGGTGAAGAACGACACCGGAAAGTTGCTGAAGCCATCGTGATTCGTAGTGGAGATGGGCAGCATCAATAATCCGGTCGACAGCAATATCAATACGGAAAAATACAGAATGGACAGGCGGCCCGGATGCCTGATGAGGCGATCCGTGAGCGTCGTGCGCCGGATGCGCTTGGAGGCCCGGTCCTCCTTGTTTTGGCTGATTACGTCGGTCGAGTACCACCATGACAGGCCTTTCGAGGTCTCCTTGTTTGAGGAGGACTCGTCAAAGTCGTTGGATATGGTTCCTGCTTCCCGCCATACTGATGGCGTAATGGTGTATGGCTGTAATTGTAAGCCGAAGCCTCACGATAATCGACTCCGTGGAACAGCATGCGGTGTGCAATAGTATCGACGCCCATATGTTGGCCTTGTCTGATGTCCGAGGGCCGGTGACGTGATGTGGCCGATGGCTCAGGCGATGATTAGGATAGTCATCAGTGCGACCGATTCAATAGGAGGATGTCCATGGCCAAGCGCAATGCGGTTGTGGTGACGCATACCAGGCTCAGGCAGTCCGGCACAGTGGTGTCCGAGGCGGTGAGCCAGCTGCGCAGCGCCGGCTTCGAAGTCACGATTATCGATAACACCGAAGCTCCGGATTTCGGCGTAAGTCCCGCATGCGTGACGGACGATACGGAAATCGTCGTGGTGCTGGGCGGCGACGGCACGATTCTTCGCGCGGCCGAGCTCGTGCATTGCACCCAGGTACCGATTCTCGGCGTGAACATGGGGCATGTCGGCTTCCTGGCCGAATTCGAGAGCTTCCAGATCGACGAGGCGATTCGGCGCGTGGCCGAACATGACTATTCCATTGACGAGCGCATGATCGCCCATGTCGATGTCTGGCTACCCGGTGCCACCAAACCCATCGAGGATTGGGCGCTGAACGACATCACTTTGGAACGCGCCGATCGTGGCAAGATGGTGGAGCTCTCCATTCGCGTGGACGATGTGGAAATGAACTCCTTCGGCGCCGATGGCGTCATCGTCTCCACGCCCACCGGTTCCACGGCCTATGCCTTTTCCGCCGGCGGTCCTGTGATTTGGCCGAATGTCAAGGCTTTGCAGCTGATTCCGTTGGCCGCGCATGCGTTGTTCGCCAGGCCGCTGATCATCGGCTCCGGCTCGACCTTCACCATCGATATCCTGGACGATTCCATGTCCGAAGGCTGGATCTGCTGCGATGGCCGCCGCCAGCGCGCCCTGCCGCAGGGTACGCGCATCATGGTGCGCGAATCGCGCGATACCTTGCGCCTCGCCCGACTCTCCGGTGTGCCGTTCACCAACCGTCTGGTCTCCAAGTTCGATCTGCCTGTGGTTGGTTGGCGTGAGCATGCACGCAATGAGGCCTCGGGCCAGCCACTGCATCACGGACACACGTTCCCGACTGCCGCTGATGCCGTGTCTGATAAGACGGACGAGCATAACGGCAAGGCGGAGGGCTGATGCTCGAAGAACTCGATATTCGTAACCTAGGGCCGATTCGAGAAGCCTCCATCGCGCCCGCCCGTGGCATGACGGCCATCACCGGCGAAACCGGTGCGGGCAAATCCATGCTGCTGTCCGCCATTCGTCTGGTGTCCGGCGATGCGGCTGAATCCTCGCGGGTCGCCGCAGGAGCAGACGAGGCATGGGCGCAGGCGATTTTTGCGTTCGATGATGATGCGTTGGCCGTTGGTTCCGAACGTCATGACCAAGCCGGTTCCTTAAGCCATACCGATGCCGACGATGCCACAGTTCTCACCGGTGTCGCAGCGGCTGTTGCCCGAGCTCGCGATGCGGGCGTCGAACCCGAAGACGGTGAGCTGTTCCTCTCTCGCACTGTGCCGGCTTCCGGCCGATCTCGTGCCGTACTCGGCGGCAAATCCGTGCCGCGATCTGTGCTCGGTTCTATTGCCGGAGAATTGGTGACCATTCACGGGCAGGCCGATCAGCTGAAAATTGCCTCCGCCGCACGTCAACGAGAATTCCTTGATCGTGTGGCCGACGACGAGGTGGAGCTTGACGCTTACCGGCATGCATGGAATGAGCTGACCGCCATGGATGAGCGGTTGGGGCGACTGCGCTCGCAGGAGTCCTCCGCTCGTCAGCAGGCGGACTATTTGCGTGAATCCATCGACCGTATCAACCGTACCAATCCGCAGCTGGGGGAGGACGAAGAACTGAAGTCGCGTCGCGAGCGTATCGAGAACGCGGCCGATATCGCCCAAGGAGTTGGCGCGGCGTTGGGCGCGTTGGATGCCTCACAGGTGGATGCCGATGCTGATGGTGCGTCGGCCGTAGATCTCATTAACCATGCGGTGACTTCGTTGCGTGCGATTCGCGTCGGCGGCGAGTTCGCCGAGCAGGCGGATCGATTGGAATCCATCAATGCCGATTTGGGTGACGTGGTGTTCTCGCTCACTCAGGAATTGGGCGATGAGGGCAGTGTCGAAGACCTTGACCAGATCAACGGGCGTATTCACGAGCTGAACGAACTCACTCGCCGTTGGGGGCCGACTTTGGCGGATGTGATTGCGTGGCGTGATAAGGCCACGTTCGACTTGGAGGACCTGGACGCCTCGCCGGAGAAGGTGGCCGAACTGGAGACCGAACGACAGTCGCTGTACAGCGCGGCTTTGGCCGCCGCCGATACGCTGAGCGCCGCCCGTACCAAGGCTGCCGCATCGTTGGGTGCTCGTGTGACCGATGAGTTGAGCTCATTGGCTATGTCTGGTGCGTCCCTTGAGGTTCGTGTCACCCCTCGAGAATTAAGTGACGGCCATGACAACGACCGTGAAGCGGCGGCTGGTAATTCAGCGGGGGATACCGGTCCTCTCGGGCCGTACGGTCGTGATGACATCGCTTTCCTGTTCACCCCGTTCGAGGGTTCCGCACAGTTGCCGATGGGCAAAAGCGCTTCGGGCGGCGAGCTCAGCCGATTGATGCTGGCTCTGGAACTTGTGGCGGCGGACGTCCGTGGCGGCAACGATCAGACCTTCATCTTCGATGAGGTCGATGCCGGCGTGGGAGGCAAGGCCGCAGTCGAATTGGGCAAAAGGCTCGCGCGATTGGCTCGCAACGCACAGGTCATTGTGGTCACCCATCTGGCACAGGTGGCTTCTTGGGCGGATGCCCAGTTCGTGGTGTCCAAGGAATCGCAAGGCGTGGGGGATGAGACGGCTGGCGTTGCAACCACCGTCTTGGAAGTACGTGACGATCAACGTGTTCATGAAATCGCCCGCATGCTTTCCGGCAGCGAATCCGAAGCGTCCCTGGACCATGCCCGCGAACTGCTGAAGGACTTCGCACTATGACCAAAGCAGCCATATTCGACCTCGACGGAACCCTGCTCGACTCCATGGGGGTCTGGGATCAGGTCGACATCGACTTTCTTGGCAAGAGGGGCATTGAGGTGCCGCCGGATTACATGATCAAGGTCTCCTCCATGCAGTTCCAGCAGATCGCGGAATACACCATTGCGCGTTTCGGACTCAAGGACACGCCTGAGGAGCTGATGCAGGAATGGGACGATATGGCCCGCGTGGCCTACTCCACCACAGTGGAGGCCAAGCCCGGCGCGCTCGACTATCTGCGTGATCTGAAGAGTGCCGGGGTGAAGATGGGCGTTGCCACATCGTTGCCACCGCAGCTGCGAGAGCCGGCGTTGCGACATGTCGGCATGCTCGACATGTTCGATGACATCGTCTCCGTCGATGACGCCAATGATGTCGGCAAGGACCAGCCTGACGTATATCTGCTCGCCGCCGAGCGGCTGGGCGCCAAGCCCGCTGATTGCACGGTGTTTGAAGACCTGCTGGTCGGTATCAAATCAGCCAAGTCGGTCGGTATGAAGGTATGGGCCATGCACGACGATTCGTCTGATGCCGACTGGCCCGAAATCTGCGATATCGCGGACGGCGTCCTCTTCGATTTCCACGACGCCCCACGTTCGTTGTAAGCACATACAATAAGCCCCTCTGATGAGGGGCTCCCGCGAAGCGGGTGGGGAGAAAAAGTTGTGGCATGAGCCGTGCGATTCAATATCGGGCACAGCCCGATTCCACTTGCGCTTACTCAGTCCTTACCGTCGAGCAATCCTGCCAGACTGCCTTTTGGCCTCAAGCCGTTGCTCTTCCAGCTTCTCACCCTCCGCACGCGCGGACTCCGCAGCGGCGATACGCTCCAGCAGCATGCTGACCGGCGCTTCGTGCACCACCTCATCGAACCAATGACCGCCACGTTCCACCGCGTGCTCCGCGCGACCTGTCTCTTTGAATCTCAATGACTCATACATATGACGTGCCCGCAGGTTGAACGACCACGCCTTCAGCGTGATGGTCTTCGCGCCAAGCTGCCGTACCCGTGGTTCTGGTAGTACGGGCCGATGAGAATAGTCATCGTGGTGTTGTGGTCGGGCGCGGTGCAGTCCTTGGCGATGATATGGCCCACCGGATGCCCGTCCGGGCCGAGGGTCGTGCGGCCGAAGCGCCGGTCGTCATCCTCGTCGCTCCACGTATGGAACATCTGGTCGATGGTCTTGTCCGGCACTTTCTCCATCGTATGACGGCAATCGTCGGCGATGGCGTGATCGTTCCACCAGATCTCAAGCTCCGGATAATCGTTCGGTTCGGTATGGCGTAGCGTAACGGCGTTGTTCGGCATAGGTACCTCTTTCC
>CXSF01000091.1_pt1 | contig 5292 bp, 9 predicted proteins | sample 591001 | NCBI WGS metagenome assembly CXSF01 (sample SAMEA3491342, study PRJEB9169) | human gut metagenome | biome: ENVO:mammalia-associated habitat; material: ENVO:feces | place: Bangladesh | collected 2010-04-07
GGGCCGCTGCCACGTGGCCGGGCCCGCGCGCCGCAGGGCCATGCGCCGCAAGGCGGTTGCGCGTAGACCGCGGCGCCTGGCGTCGGGCCGCCTGCGGGCGTGGGTCGCGGAGCGGTCGCCGCCGTTGATGTGCGGGCGCCTCGCCATGGGGCATCCCGGTGGCCCCGTGACGCGCTGCCGCCCGGAGGCCGTCCGCCGGTGGACATACGCCGACGAGGCCAGGCGGGCGTGCGGGCCGCGGTCGCGTCCCGTTGCGCACGTCGATCTGCGAACGCCCCTACGGGCGGGACGACAGGAACCGTTTCGGCGAGCGGGAGGCCGACGGCGTCATCGGCGCGGGCTGCAGCCTGCACACCGAGGTCGGGCGGCGCACCCGTTTCCCCATGGCCGCGATCGTTCCCGACAAGACCGCCGCCGCGAGCGTGGCGGCGCAGAAGGCCATGTTCTCCCGGCTGCCGGCCGCCGCCCGCACCGGAGTGACGCATGACAACGGCACCGAACTCGCCCGGCACGCCGAGCCGCGCGACGAACCGGGCATGGCCACGTATTCCGCCGACCCGCACAACTCGTGGCGGAGCGGCCGCAACGAGAACAGGAACGGCATGATCCGCCGCCACCCGCCCAAACGCACGCCCATCGCCCCCCCCTCCATGGCACGCGAACCGCAGGAGACCGTCGACAAACCGACAACAGGCCCATGCGAATGCTCGGCTAGCGCACCCCCGCCGAGGCATTCGCCGACGAACCGCCAGAATCAGCCGCGAACAAGGATGCTGCACTCACAAATAGATAACGGGGCCCCAGCTGACATGACTGATTTGAGGTATGATATACGTATGTCATACCACTGTTGTAAGGAGTAATGATGGCTATCAAGGAGAAGGCCACGATCAGTCTGGATGCGCAGACCAAGCGTGACGGCATCGCCATACTTGACGCCATGGGGTTGAACCTGAGCACGTTTGCCGAAATGTCCCTCAGACAATTGGTACGCGACGGGCGTCTGCCATTCACGCCAAGCGTCCGCCCTTCATTCGAAAAAGACAACGAGGGATATCCCCTGTTCAAAGCGAACATGGATGATCCCCGCATCGTGACGCCCCAGATACGTGATGGTGCCGTGATCCTGCCGGAGGGTTGGGACGATGATGAAGACTGATCCGCGCCAGTTCGAGATATGGTGGGTGCCGTTCGCTTTTCCCGACAAGCCAGGCAAAGCGAAGAACCGTCCCAGCGTGATCCCCCAATGGGACGGCGGCACCCGCATCGCCTTGGTGACCAAGGTCACCGGCAACACCTGGCGCGACGAACCGGGCTATGTGGTGCTGCGTGACTGGCAGGACGCGGGACTGAGCAAGCCCAGCGCCGTGCGATGCTCGCAACTGCTGCGGCTGCCAAGCAATCTTTTCCTCGACGACGGCCCGACAGGAAGACTTTCGGCATATGATGCCGGCCGCGTCGCCTGGGCGATCAACGAGCTCTATCCGGGCCTACTAGCCTGAGAGCAACCGATACCGTCACCATCCCTGTCGAGGTGCTTGCCGCAGCACGGGTCACCGACGTCACTCTTGTCAAGTTTGGCGTGATGGGCTGTTGTCGCGGGCGGATCGTTCCCCGCTAACCGCTAATGCAGTCCGAACAAAAAAGAGTTGCGCTTACAAATAGACGGATTATCGAACCCGATATAGCTTGGCATAGACGTTGTTTCCATCAGTGTATTCCCCGGCGATGTCGGGACCGGCGAGCCCGTCGTATAGACGCACAGAGCCACGGGTGACGACGGCGAGTTCCATGGCAGAATTGCGTTCCAATAAATAATAGGTCCGGGGAATCCACCCTCCGAGTCTCAGACCATCGATGGCATCTATGAGCATGCCGAGCCGGTCTTCCACAAGGGTGGAGGCCACATCCCACACGCCATCCTTCCAATTCAGAGAGGAAGAGGCGCGGGCCCGCCAAATTGCGGCGGCATCGGGGAACGCCACCCTGATTACCGCATCTGCCCGCGACGCAAACAATCGGTCGGGGGCTTTGAAGGGCTTCAGAGAATGCCAGTCAATGTCAATCTGTAAATCCAGTCCGCATGTTTTGCCCATTGCCGCCTCATTCAAAAAGGGAAAGTAATTTGATTATTTCAGTTGCAGGATGTCCTGTTGCAGGGGCAGCTTGATGAGTTTGAGCTCGGTCGTTCCCTCCGACGTTTCTTCGTCGAGATCGACGACGCATACCCTCGAATTGGTCGCCGAGGTGAAGTAGTAGCGTTTGCTTTCCGCGCACATGACGATGGTGCATTGCGTCTGCTCGTAATGCGGGGCCGCTTCGTCCGGATCGTACATGATGCCCATGGGCACGTCGACCGTGGCGAAGGTGTCGAGCATCTTGATGCCCGCGTCGGCCTCGTCGGCCGACTCGGGCATGCAGTCCTTCGCGAAGGCTAGCCGCACGAACCTTGAAGCGGGACTGTAGTCACCCGGCAGTCCGAACCAGCCGCTGCCTCCTGCCTCCCGATAAAAAATGAATTCGTCAAATTCTTTCGGGCAGCGAATGCAGATACATGTATAGAGCATCTGTACTATTTTCAAGAATGCTCATTGTCTGCGGCAACGGTTCGGCATACACAGTTTTATAATCCACCTCATCGTACTCTTTCCGAATGGGGAAAGCCAAACGTTCATCGTCAACAGAAAAGTCTGCTTGTACACCCTCTTTATTCCCTCTTGCATCTACACGAATCCATCGGTCAATGGATCTCAGATAAATGGCATTCAAGGCATGGATGCAGTATCCGCTTTCAGGCGTACTGCCTAACGTAAGCCTTTGATAGCATATTCCGGCAGGAATGCCATTTGCTCTTAATAGGGCGGCCAATAAATTAGATTTTGCCCAACAAATACCGACGCCCTCCCTTAATGCGTCTGAGGCTGTTGCCGTGACTCTTTTGTCTTGGACATCCCATGAATGCTTGATTTCATCTCTAACAAAATAGTAGGCGGCTTTTGCCAGTTCGATTTCGCCTTCAGCGGAGTCTTTTAGTTCCTTGGCTTTTTCTTTGCACACTCGGTCATTCCAATCGATATAGTGCGAAAAGGCAAGGTAGCTACTGATATCATCTTGAATATCCAACATATAACACCTCCGAGAATCCCGATTCGTCGCTCTCTTACTTTTTACCCCGTTGCGAGGTTGGTTGTTTCAGCAAGTCCGACATAGCGGCTTCTCACCAAGCTATCTCATTTTCGTGCAGACCGATCTGCCAAAACAACGACGACCAGATTGGCCAGCACCATGACAACAAGCGTGGCCACCAACGCAATCAATGCCTCCAATGCCATGTTATTGAAGTTCTTCTCCATGGCCCCGCCAATGATGATTTCAAGGGCGATGAGGAACAGGGCACATGCATCAACGAGGAATATCGGAGCGTACTGCTTGTGAATCCGATTCCATGTGTCTTCGGATGACATTGTTGCCGGCGTTTTGATGCCTACCGAATTCTGCAAAGGCAACGTTCCGTTCTTTGCATCACGATAGACCCCGACCAAAAACACGCCGACGACCACGGCCACAACTACTTCGACGATAAGCATGCGTCAAGGATATCTCCCCCCACCTAGACTAGTAATGGTTTGAATCCCGCCTGCCCACCGATGGCAGGTCGATTACGCGAGGTGACCATATGGCTCCAGTGGAGCGTCATATCGAGGAAGCGCTGTATCGCAGTGCCGTGGAACTGATCGAGCGAAGGTATCCGACAGGATGGGGAGGCGCGGCGGCGATGCGACTCGCCGGCAAAGACAACGGTAAACATGACGGAAGCAACGGCTCGGAGGCACTTATCGTCACGAGCGTGGCGATTGAGACACCCAATGCCGCCGCTTCGCTATGCATCGAGGTCGGAGCGATGTGCGAGGCGATGAAGCTTGATCGCCGTGTCACCCACACCATCTGCGTCGTACGCGATGACGAACACGCCCCGTTCACCGTGTTGTCTCCATGCGGCATCTGTCAGGAACGGCTGCGCTATTGGGGCGACGACGTGATGTGCGCCGTTTCAGACAACAATCAGGGAGAGCATCCGTTGTTCGTGCCGCTGCGCGACCTGCAGCCGCGCCATTGGACTCAGGTGTATCCACTCGCCGAATTGGAACACTACGAGCGATAAGCCGCCCTCGATTGAAATCCCTACCTCCCTAAGCTATGCAGTAGGCTCCGCCCGCAAGTCACAGTGATACAATTTTCAGGTTTGAGACTGTAGCAAGTTGAGTCGCTTTATCAGTAAGTCTGTATTTGGAGGTATCGATGGCCCATCGTCCGCTTATCGGCGTGGTCCCGTTGTGGGACGACACACTGAATAGCCTGTGGATGCTGCCCGGCTATTTCGACGGCATCATCGAAGCCGGCGGTATCCCGGTGATGCTGCCGCTGACCGACGACGAGACTACAATCGAACAGCTGGTCGGCCAATGCGATGGGTTCCTGGTCACCGGCGGCCACGACGTGGATCCGGAACGGTATGGCGAGGCGGCCGGCCCCAAGACGGTCAAACTATGCAAGGCCCGCGACCGGATGGAGGAGCGCCTGATCCCCTCCGTCATCGCGGCGGACAAGCCATTGCTGGGCATCTGCCGCGGCATCCAGAGCCTCAACGTCGCCTTGGGCGGCACGCTGTGGCAGGATCTGCCGGACGAGCATCCCAGCCCGGTCGTGCATCATGGCGACAAGCCGCCGTATGACCCGGTGGTCCACGAAGTGTCGATCGCGCCCGATTCGCCGTTGGCCCGTGCGTTGTGGCCGCTGGGAGACAACGGCCCGAGTGAGGCGGAGGCCGATGAGGTCGATTCCTTCGGCAGGCCGTATCATCCGCGCGCCTATACGCTGGGCGTCAACAGCTATCACCATCAGGCGATTCGCACGCTGGGCCAGGGACTGGAACCGATGGCCACCGCGCCGGACGGCATCGTGGAGGCGGTCTGGATGCCGGCCAAGCGTTTCGTCTGGGCCGTCCAATGGCATCCTGAGTTCTCCCACCGCGCCGATAGCAACCAACGCCGCATCCTCAGCGCCTTCATCGACGCCTGCTGACGCAAGCTCCCGCCAATCTCGACGAAACGCCTTCCAAGAAATGGCTTGCCCGCATCCGTAGACCAGAAGATATTCGATCAATGTGCCGAACGGACTCATCGCAACAACAACATCCAGATCACCCACAATGCAGGTGACAAGACCGAGATGAGCGCCCGGCGCCGCAGCTCAAGCCCAAAGTCCGCCCCATTCCTCCTGCGCAGAACGGCG
>CXSF01000140.1_pt1 | contig 3780 bp, 4 predicted proteins | sample 591001 | NCBI WGS metagenome assembly CXSF01 (sample SAMEA3491342, study PRJEB9169) | human gut metagenome | biome: ENVO:mammalia-associated habitat; material: ENVO:feces | place: Bangladesh | collected 2010-04-07
AATCATCATGCCCCTTATGACCTGGGCTACACACGTGCTACAATGGGAAGTACAACGAGTCGCGAAGTCGCGAGGCTAAGCTAATCTCTTAAAGCTTCTCTCAGTTCGGATTGTAGGCTGCAACTCGCCTACATGAAGCCGGAATCGCTAGTAATCGCGGATCAGCACGCCGCGGTGAATACGTTCCCGGGCCTTGTACACACCGCCCGTCACACCACGAGAGTTTGTAACACCCGAAGTCGGTGAGGTAACCTTTTGGAGCCAGCCGCCTAAGGTGGGATAGATGATTGGGGTGAAGTCGTAACAAGGTAGCCGTATCGGAAGGTGCGGCTGGATCACCTCCTTTCTAAGGAAATAGTTCATCGAAGATGAACGTTACGGAAACTACACAGGAATGTTTTATTCGTTCAGTTTTGAGAGGTCTACTCTCAAATCGTTCATTGAAAACTGGATACAGAAACAATTTTAAACAAACCGAGAACACCGCGTTGAATGAGTTTTTTAATAAGTTCAATTGCTTATTTATTACTAAGGAACATGATCGCTCATGGGAATTAGTAAGACCCTTGACGAAAGTCAAGATAAGGTTAAGTGAATAAGGGCGCACGGTGGATGCCTTGGCACTAGGAGCCGATGAAGGACGGGACTAACACCGATATGCTTCGGGGAGCTGTAAGTAAGCTTTGATCCGGAGATTTCCGAATGGGGAAACCCAACATCTTTTATAGGATGTTACTTTTCAGTGAATACATAGCTGATTAGAGGTAGACGCAGAGAACTGAAACATCTAAGTACCTGCAGGAAGAGAAAGAAAAATCGATTCCCTGAGTAGCGGCGAGCGAAACGGGAAAAGCCCAAACCAAGAGGCTTGCCTCTTGGGGTTGTAGGACTCCGATATGGTAGTCCAGTGAGATAGTCGAAGGACCTGGAAAGGTCTGCTAGAAAGGGTAAAAGCCCCGTAGACAAAATTTGACTGGCACCTAGGAGGATCCTGAGTACGGCGGAACACGAGGAATTCCGTCGGAATCCGGGAGGACCATCTCCCAAGGCTAAATACTCCCTAGTGACCGATAGTGAACCAGTACCGTGAGGGAAAGGTGAAAAGCACCCCGGAAGGGGAGTGAAATAGATCCTGAAACCGTGTGCCTACAACAAGTTAGAGCCCGTTAATGGGTGATAGCGTGCCTTTTGTAGAATGAACCGGCGAGTTACGATTACTTGCGAGGTTAAGTTGAAAAGACGGAGCCGCAGCGAAAGCGAGTCTGAATAGGGCGAATGAGTAAGTGGTCGTAGACCCGAAACCATGTGATCTACCCATGTCCAGGTTGAAGGTGCGGTAAAACGCACTGGAGGACCGAACCCACGTACGTTGAAAAGTGCGGGGATGAGGTGTGGGTAGCGGAGAAATTCCAAACGAACTTGGAGATAGCTGGTTCTCTCCGAAATAGCTTTAGGGCTAGCCTCAGAGTAAGAATGATGGAGGTAGAGCACTGTTTGGACTAGGGGCCCATCTCGGGTTACCGAATTCAGATAAACTCCGAATGCCATCCATTCATCTCTGGGAGTCAGACTGTGAGTGATAAGATCCATAGTCGAAAGGGAAACAGCCCAGACCACCAGCTAAGGTCCCCAAATAACTATTAAGTGGAAAAGGATGTGGGGTTGCACAGACAACTAGGATGTTGGCTTAGAAGCAGCCACCATTTAAAGAGTGCGTAATAGCTCACTAGTCGAGTGACCCTGCGCCGAAAATGTACCGGGGCTAAATAGTTTACCGAAGCTGTGGAACACACCAATGGTGTGTTGGTAGGAGAGCGTTCTAAGGGCGTTGAAGGTAGATCGTGAGGACTGCTGGAGCGCTTAGAAGTGAGAATGCCGGTATGAGTAGCGAAAGACAGGTGAGAATCCTGTCCACCGAATGACTAAGGTTTCCTGGGGAAGGCTCGTCCGCCCAGGGTTAGTCGGGACCTAAGCCGAGGCCGAAAGGCGTAGGCGATGGATAACAGGTTGATATTCCTGTACCCGTTGTTTTTGTTTGAGCAATGGAGGGACGCAGGAGGCTAAGGAATCAGACGATTGGAAATGTCTGTCCAAGCAATGAGTCTTGATGTGAGTCAAATGCTTACATCTCTAAGGACAAGTTGTGATGGGGAGGGAAATAATAGTACCGAAGTTCCTGATGTCACACTGCCGAGAAAAGCTTCTAGTGAGAAAACAATGGCCCGTACCGCAAACCGACACAGGTAGTCGAGGAGAGAATCCTAAGGTGAGCGAGAGAACTCTCGTTAAGGAACTCGGCAAAATGACCCCGTAACTTCGGGAGAAGGGGTGCTGATCTAACGATCAGCCGCAGTGAATAGGCCCAAGCGACTGTTTATCAAAAACACAGGTCTCTGCAAAATCGAAAGATGACGTATAGGGGCTGACGCCTGCCCGGTGCTGGAAGGTTAAGAGGAGTGCTTAGCGTAAGCGAAGGTACGAATTGAAGCCCCAGTAAACGGCGGCCGTAACTATAACGGTCCTAAGGTAGCGAAATTCCTTGTCGGGTAAGTTCCGACCCGCACGAAAGGCGTAACGATTTGGGCACTGTCTCAACGAGAGACTCGGTGAAATTTTAGTACCTGTGAAGATGCAGGTTACCCGCGACAGGACGGAAAGACCCCATGGAGCTTTACTGCAGTTTGATATTGAGTGTTTGTACCACATGTACAGGATAGGTAGGAGCCGTAGAAGTCGGGACGCTAGTTTCGACAGAGGCGCTGGTGGGATACTACCCTTGTGTTATGACCACTCTAACCCGCACCACTAATCGTGGTGGGAGACAGTGTCAGATGGGCAGTTTGACTGGGGCGGTCGCCTCCTAAAGAGTAACGGAGGCGCCCAAAGGTTCCCTCAGAATGGTTGGAAATCATTCGCAGAGTGTAAAGGCACAAGGGAGCTTGACTGCGAGACCTACAAGTCGAGCAGGGACGAAAGTCGGGCTTAGTGATCCGGTGGTTCCGCATGGAAGGGCCATCGCTCAACGGATAAAAGCTACCCTGGGGATAACAGGCTTATCTCCCCCAAGAGTCCACATCGACGGGGAGGTTTGGCACCTCGATGTCGGCTCGTCGCATCCTGGGGCTGTAGTCGGTCCCAAGGGTTGGGCTGTTCGCCCATTAAAGCGGCACGCGAGCTGGGTTCAGAACGTCGTGAGACAGTTCGGTCCCTATCCGTCGCGGGCGTTGGAAATTTGAGAGGATCTGTCCTTAGTACGAGAGGACCGGGATGGACTTACCGCTGGTGTACCAGTTGTCTCGCCAGAGGCATCGCTGGGTAGCTATGTAGGGAAGGGATAAACGCTGAAAGCATCTAAGTGTGAAGCCCACCTCAAGATGAGATTTCCCATTTCTTTAAGAAAGTAAGATCCCTGAGAGAAGATCAGGTAGATAGGTCAGGAGTGGAAGTGCAGTGATGTACGGAGCGGACTGATACTAATCGATCGAGGACTTAACCAAAAATTGATTCACGGTTGTTAGGATGTTTCTGATCCAGTTTTGAGTGAACGACGTTTACTCAATAGAATACTAGTGTGGTGGCGATAGCGAGAAGGATACACCTGTTCCCATGTCGAACACAGAAGTTAAGCTTCTTAGCGCCGATTGTAGTGAGGGGTTGCCCCTTGTGAGATTAGGACGTCGCCACGCGGTTTATTCCGGCATAGCTCAGTTGGTAGTAGCGCATGACTGTTAATCATGATGTCGTAGGTTCGAGTCCTACTGCCGGAGTTTAGACAATCTC
>CXSF01002681.1_pt1 | contig 1923 bp, 3 predicted proteins | sample 591001 | NCBI WGS metagenome assembly CXSF01 (sample SAMEA3491342, study PRJEB9169) | human gut metagenome | biome: ENVO:mammalia-associated habitat; material: ENVO:feces | place: Bangladesh | collected 2010-04-07
ACTGTTACTGATACTTGTGCTAGTCGAAATTGATTCGCTAATCGATGCACTAATACTTGCACTCTCACTGTTACTGATACTTGTGCTGATTGAGTTCGAATCGCTAATACTTGTGCTTAAGCTGCTGCTTTCGCTATCACTCACACTGGTGCTATCCGATCTTGAATCGCTGATCGACGTGCTATCACTTGTACTTTCACTCGCGCTGATTGAACTGCTGCCGCTGTAGCTTGTCGATTCGCTTGCNGATTCACTTATGCTAGTCGAAATTGATTCGCTAATCGATGCACTGATCGAATCACTGATACTTGCACTTTCACTGTTACTGATACTTGTGCTAATTGAGTTTGAATCACTGATTGACGTACTTGTGCTGATACTTTCACTCGCGCTAACTGAACTGCTACCGCTATAACTTGTTGACTCGCTTGCAGATTCACTTGCGCTGATTGAAATCGATTCGCTAATTGACTCGCTGATCGAATCACTGATACTTGCACTCTCACTGTTACTGATGCTGGTGCTAATCGAGTTTGAATCGCTAATACTTGTGCTTAAGCTACTGCTTTCGCTGTCACTCACGCTGGTACTATCCGATCTTGAATCACTGATTGATGTGCTATCACTTGTACTTTCGCTAGTACTGATTGAACTGCTACCGCTATAACTCGTTGATTCGCTTGCGGATTCACTTGCGCTGGTTGAAATAGATTCGCTAATTGACTCGCTAATCGAATCACTGATACTTGCACTTTCACTGTTACTGATGCTGGTGCTGATCGAATTGGAGTCACTGATACTTGTGCTTAAGCTACTGCTTTCGCTGTCACTTACACTAGTGCTATCCGATCTTGAATCGCTGATCGATGTGCTATCACTTGTACTTTCACTCGCGCTGATTGAGCTGCTGCCGCTGTAGCTTGTCGACTCGCTTGCGGATTCACTTATGCTAGTTGAAATTGATTCGCTAATCGATGCACTGATCGAATCACTAATACTTGCACTTTCACTGTTACTAATGCTGGTGCTGATCGAGTTTGAATCACTAATTGACGTACTTGCGCTGGTACTATCGCTCGTACTTACTGAGCTGCTGCCGCTGTAGCTTGTTGACTCGCTTGCAGATTCACTTGCGCTGGTTGAAATCGATTCGCTAATTGANNCNCTGATCGAATCACTGATACTTGCACTTTCACTGTTACTGATGCTGGTGCTATCTGATCTTGAATCACTGATTGATGTGCTTGCACTTGTACTTTCACTCGCGCTAACTGAGCTGCTACCGCTATAACTCGTTGACTCGCTTGCAGATTCACTTGCGCTGGTTGAAATCGATTCGCTAATTGACACGCTGATCGAATCACTGATACTTGCACTCTCACTGTTACTGATACTTGTGCTAATTGAGTTTGAGTCGCTAACACTTGTGCTTAAGCTACTGCTTTCGCTGTCACTTACACTAGTGCTATCCGATCTTGAATCGCTAATCGATGTGCTATCACTTGTGCTTTCACTCGCACTAACTGAGCTACTGCCGCTATAACTCGTTGACTCGCTTGCGGATTCACTTATGCTAGTCGAAATTGAATCGCTAATTGATGCACTGATCGAATCACTGATACTTGCACTCTCACTGTTACTGATACTTGTGCTGATCGAGTTTGAATCGCTAATACTTGTGCTTAAGCTACTGCTTTCGCTGTCACTTACACTNGTGCTATCCGATCTTGAATCNCTGATNGANGTGCTATCACTTGTACTTTCNCTNGTACTAATACTTGTGCTGATTGAGTTCGAATCACTAATACTTGTGCTTTCACTCGCACTGACTGAACTGCTGCCGCTGTAGCTTGTTGACTCGCTTGCGGATTCACTTGCGCTGATTGAAATCGATTCGCTAATTGACTCGCTGATCGAATCACT